>Ga0247741_1000013_pt1 | contig 287067 bp, 297 predicted proteins | sample UWRJL213509R2_FD_180945 | JGI IMG/M metagenome (GOLD analysis project Ga0247741, IMG submission 180945) | Plant litter microbial communities from Arlington Agricultural Research Station in Wisconsin, United States - UWRJ-L213-509R-2 | ecosystem: Environmental > Terrestrial > Plant litter >...
TCTTGGTGAGCTTTGCCTTGTTTTCCGGCTTCAGCAGCGTGTCGACGGTGCCGGCCGGCAATGCCGCGAAGGCTTCGTTGGTCGGTGCGAAGACGGTGAACGGGCCCTTGCCTTCAAGGGTCGAGACAAGGCCGGCTGCCTTGACGGCGGCGACGAGCGTGGTGTGATCCTTGGAATTTACGGCGTTCTCAATGATGTTCTTCGTCGGATACATCGCGGCGCCGCCGACCATCGGATTCTTTGCCTGTGCAGCGAAAGCGATTGCGGAAACAGCGGTTGCAAGCGCGATGGTGCGCAGTGCGGACTTGATCATGATTGTTTCTCCTCCGTCCGCTCGCTGATCGCCGGCTGAATGCCTTGCGACGCTGGGACATGAGGATCTACGGGACGGCCGCCGAAATAGTTTCAGAAAAAATCAGGGCCTGCGCGCGGCGCCGCTGGCGACAACAGGACCGGTGGGCGCTCCGGTGCGCGAGCCACCGAACGGCTCGAGGCTGACGGCAAACGTCGTGCCGTCGCCGATCGCCGAGCGCATCTCGACCGGAATGACCAACTCGCCATCACCACCCTGGCCGGCGGCGAAGACGCCGAGCGACCGGGGCGCACCGTCGGCCGGCACCATCCAGAGTTCGAGCGATTTCTCTTCCGGCTTGCCGGCCGCGACGGGAACGATCCTGACGTGGCCGGTCAGCGCATCGTAGGAGGCGAGCAGATTGACCTGGCTTGCGGGCGACGACAATTCGGCGACCAGCGGGGCGCCTGGCTTCGGCGGCGCGACGGTGGCGAAGGTGAGCGCCAGCGCCGCTGCCGTGACGATCAGCGATGCGGCGGTGAAGGACCGCCAGAAAACCACGGAATTCCACAGGCCACCGCCCTGAGGGGCTCTCCGCGGCGTGCCGAACAGACGGGCCTCCACCTGCTTGAAGGTCTCCTGGCTGGGCGTGACGACGTCGTAATCGTCGTTGAAAGTCGAAAGGTTGGCCTCCCAGCGGCTGACGATCGCCGCGAACGGACGGTCGACCCGCATGCGGTCTTCGACCACCTGCCGATCCTTGAAAGAGAGAACGCCGAGCACGTACTCGCCTGCGAGCACTTCATCCCGGGAGCGGCCTCCCTTGCTTTGATCGGACGATGTCATCGTTCCATGCACTCTCTCAGCTTCAATAGGCTGCGTCGCAGCCATGTGCGCATCGTGTTCAAAGGGACACCGAATTGTTCGGCGAGTTCCTGATAGCTCAGTCCTTCGACATAAGCCCTTCTCACTGCCACCGCCCGATCAGCTTCCAACTGTTCCATGCAGGTGTCAATCCGCCTTCCCTCATCCCGGATCACAGTCTGCTCCTCCGGATTGAGTTCGCCATCGGCGAGGTCGTATGCACTGTCCAGTTCGTCGGCCACAGGCTTGCGGCTTCTCAAGATATCGATCGCCTGATTGCGCGCAATCGCGGCAAGCCAGGACGTTGGTGTCCCCGTGGTGACAGCAAAGGCCGAGGCGCGCTGCCAGACCTTGATATAGATCTCCTGCAGCGCCTCGTCGGCTTCTGTCCGGTCCTTCAAGATACGCAGGCAGATGGCAAAAAGTTTCGGGGATGTTTCGCGATAAAGCACCGCGAAAGCCTTTCGGTCGCGCATTGCAACCCGGCCGATCAGTCCTGCGATTTCCTCGCTCGTCATGCCGCGCCTCTTCCCTGTGCTGTTGCCTACCTAAGGGTGTTCGGCAGTACTTGGCAAGACGCGGCAGGCCACGCAAATAGCGCAAACTAATCCCATGCTGATTATTCCATCTGTCAAAAACTTGGGATAAAAGGCCGCAACCAATTCCCGCGGGGTATCCGATGACCGAGACCGAAAGCGAACTTCAGGCACGGCTGCTGGCGAAGGCCCTGCCCTTCATGCAGCGTTACGAGAACAAGACGATCGTCGTGAAATACGGCGGCCATGCCATGGGCAATCCCGAGCTCGGCAAGGCGTTCGCCAGCGATATCGCGCTCTTGAAGCAATCCGGCGTCAACCCGATCGTCGTGCATGGGGGCGGCCCGCAGATCGGCGCGATGCTGAGCAAGATGGGCATCGAATCGAAGTTCGAGGGCGGCCTGCGGGTGACCGACGCCAAGACGGTCGAGATCGTCGAAATGGTTCTCGCCGGTTCGATCAACAAGGAAATCGTCGCGCTGATCAACCAGACCGGCGAATGGGCGATCGGGCTTTGCGGCAAGGACGGCAATATGGTCTTCGCCGAAAAGGCGCGCAAGACCATCAAGGACCCGGACAGCAACATCGAGCGCGTTCTCGATCTCGGTTTCGTCGGTGAAGTGGTCGAAGTCGACCGCACGCTGATCGACCTTCTTGCTCGCTCGGAGATGATCCCTGTCATCGCCCCGGTCGCTCCCGGCCGCGACGGCGCCACCTACAACATCAACGCCGACACGTTTGCCGGCGCCATCGCCGGCGCGCTCAACGCGACCCGCCTGCTCTTCCTCACCGATGTTCCCGGCGTGCTCGACAAGCAGGGCAACCTGATCAAGGAACTGTCGGTCTCGCAGGCGCACCAGCTGATCGCCGACGGCACCATCTCGGGCGGCATGATCCCGAAGGTCGAGACCTGCATCGACGCGATCAAGGCCGGCGTGCAGGGCGTCGTCATCCTGAACGGCAAGACCGCCCATTCCGTGCTGCTCGAGATTTTCACCGAGCACGGCGCGGGAACGCTGATCGTTCCCTAGGGCGCTCGTTCCCCGAACCACTCAGTCCGCGGCGGCATAGATCGCCGCGGCTGCGTCCTTCAGCTTCTCCATCATCGCCCTGTAGGGTCCCGGCCCGTAACTGACACGGCTGACACCGAGCTTCGCCAGTGTCTTCACGTCAGGCGCGCCCGGACGCATCATGATATTGACGGGCAGCGGCGAGGCGGCGCAGACCTTTTCGATCAAGCGTTCATCGATCAGCCAAGGCACGAAGAAGCCATCGGCACCGGCTGCAGCGTAGGCCCTGCCGCGCACAATCGCCTCCTCAACCAGACCGGCGTGCTTCGAAAGATCCCCCTCGCGCAAGAACAGGTCGGTGCGTGCATTGATGAAGAGCGCGATGCCGCGACGATCCGCCATCTCGCGAATTGCGCGGATGCGGGCGGCCTGCTCCTCCACCGGGTGCAGCCCCTCGCCGCCAACCACCTGATCCTCGAAATTGACACCGATGGCGCCGGCGTCGATCAGCTTTTCGACATTGGTTGCCGCACCAGAGGGCTCGGTGGAATAGGCGCCCTCGAAATCGACGGAGAGCGGCAGATCGTTGGCGGCCGTGATCTGGCGGGTCGTCGCGACCAGCGCCTCCAGCGGGATTTTCTCGCCGTCACCATAGCCCTGGGCGGCGGCAACCGACCAACTGCCCGTTGCCAGCGCCTTGGCGCCGGCCTCGGTCACCGCCTTGGCGGAGCCGGCATCCCAGATATTGTAGAGAACAACAGGATTGCCCTTCCGGTGCAGCGCGCCGAACGCTTTCGCCTTGTCTGACTGGTTCATCGTTGTTTCTCCCTGGACGTTATTCTGCCAAGACTAGTGCGGTCGTCCCGCGCTTCAATCAGCCGACGTGAATGGTCGCATTCCGGATTTCAATCGGTGGCCGCCCGTGCCATAAGGCAGGCATGACCAAGATCGATCGCACCCCGACCCAATCCGACTTCTCGCACGTGACAGAGTGGGTGTTCGACCTCGACAACACGCTCTATCCGCACCGGGTCAATCTGTTCGCGCAGATCGACAAGAACATGACGGCGTACGTTTCGACGCTGCTGCAGATGGAGCGCGACGAGGCCCGCAAGCTGCAGAAGCAGTATTATCTCGAGCATGGCACGACGCTGCAGGGGCTGATGATCCATCACGGCGTCGACCCGAACGACTTCCTCGAGAAGGCGCATGCAATCGACTACTCCAGCCTGACGGCGCAGCCGGAACTGGGCGCGGCGATCAAGGCGCTGCCCGGCCGCAAGTTCATCTTCACCAATGGCAGCGTCAAGCATGCGGAGATGGCGGCGGGCGCGCTCGGCATTCTCGACCATTTCGACGATATCTTCGACATCGTCGCCGCCGAATTCGTGCCGAAGCCGGCGCAGGAAACCTACGACAAGTTCACGCAGCTGAAGCGCGTCGAGACCGACAAGGCGGCGATGTTCGAGGACCTGCCGCGCAATTTGACGGTGCCCAAGGCGCTCGGCATGAAGACCGTTCTGCTGGTGCCGAACAACCTCGAGGACACGGTTGTCGAGTGGTGGGAGAAAACCAGCGGCGAGGACGACCATATCGACTTCGTTACCGACGATCTCACTGATTTCCTTGAAAAGATTAACGGCTAAGTTACGAAAGTTTCATCCAGCTTACCGATGTTTAATTGGGTAATCTGGCTTGCGCGCCCTACCTTTCAATCGTGATCCCCAATGAGATTACGCACTGAAAGGAACCCAAATGTCTCGGAACAAGCTGATACTGGCCGCACTCTCCTCCGTCCTGATCGTCGGTGCCGCAGCCGGCAGCAGTTTTGCTGCGCCCGGCGACAAGCACAAGCATCCGCCTAAGCCACACCACGCGATGATGGGTGGCGGACCGCGCGGGCCGATGATGCGCGAAGTCGTGTTCGTGCGGATGCTGCAGCAGTTCGACACCAACAAGGATGGCCAGATCTCCAAGGACGAAGCCAAAAACGGCATGGAGACCATCTTCGCCGCCATCGACACCAACAATGACGGCTCGCTGACACCAGGCGAAATCCGCAAATATCACGAAGCGCAGATGGCCAAGGCCAAGGCTCCTGCCGACGACATGGCGGCGGACGACGATGCAGCCCCTGCCCCGCCGCCGGCCGATGCCGACGCCGGCCAGCCGGCACCGCCGCAGGATGAAGCCAACCGCGGCCCTGGTCGCCACGGCATGCGCGGCCCGGGCATGATCCGCGAACTGATGATCATGCAGCGGATCGACACCGACGAGAACGGCCAGATTTCCAAGCAGGAAGCCGAAGCCGCCTTCGACAAGTTTTTCACGCGCATGGACACCAACAAGGACGGCGTGATCTCGATCGCCGACATGCCGCAACGTCCGTTCCTGTAAGGACTGAGGCAGGCAAGAATGACGAAGCCCGTCGCGATCATCGCGGCGGGCTTTTCGTGCAATTGAAATACCCAAGTTGTTGGGTTATTGTTCGATGATGGTCACGATCCTATGTCAGCATGGAATGCGCTTCGTGATCTATACGGCGGATCATGAGCCTGCGCATGTCCACGTCATCGGCGACGGGGAAGCGCGCATCGACATCATCGATCTGAAAGTCATAACGCAGGGCGGGATGTCTGACCGGGACGTGCGCCGGGCGATGACTGTGGTGGAAGAGAACCGCCAACTGCTACTCGATACCGGGAGGCACTATCATGGTTGAGGTCACCGACGCCGAGCTCGCGCAAGCAAAGCAGCGCTGGGAAGCAGAGCGTGCCGAGCGCCCCATACCCACATCGGTTCGCTTCGACGCCGCGTCGGAGCGCGTCGTCCTGGATTTCACCAATGGAGCATCTTTCATCTTTCCCGCGCGGGCCTTGCAGGGATTGGAAGACGCGACCGTGGCCGAGCTTGGCGAAGTCGAACTCCTTGGAGAGACCGGGCTTCACTGGGAGAGCCTTGATGCCGACTACACGATTTCAGGGCTGATGAACGGCGTGTTCGGCACCAGGAGTTTTATGGAAGCGCAACGCCGTGGTGGACAATCCCGCTCGCCCGCCAAGGCGGCCGCCAGCCGGGCGAACGGCGCCAAGGGCGGCCGGCCGAAGAAGGCCGGCGACGCGCCCTGAGCACCCTCTATTCCGGATGCTCGTAGAAATCCTGGATGATCTTCCAGGCGGCGTCGGCGGTGTCGACGAAGCTGATGAGATCGAGGTCATCGGGGGCGATGGTGCCGAATTCGGCGAGCGTCTCGAAATTGACGATGCTCTTCCAGAACTTTTCGCCGAAGAGAATGAGCGGCATCTTTTCCATGCGGCCGGTCTGGATCAGCGTCAGGCACTCGAAGAATTCGTCCATCGTGCCGAAGCCGCCAGGGAAGACGGCGATCGCCTTGGCGCGGACCATGAAATGCATCTTGCGGATGGCGAAGTAGTGGAAGTTGAAGCTGAGCTCCGGCGTCACGTAGACGTTCGGGGCCTGCTCGTGCGGCAGGACGATGTTGAGACCGATAGACGGCGCACCTTCGTCGGCGGCGCCGCGATTGCCCGCTTCCATGACGCCGGGTCCGCCGCCTGTCACGACCACATATTCGTGGAAATCGAAGCCTGACGAATATTTCGAGCATAGCCGGGCAAACTTGCGGGCTTCATCGTAATAGACGGACGCCGCTTCCAGATTTGCGCGCTGCGTTTCGTTTCTCGCCGCCCAGGCGCTCTGGCCGGGGGCCGGAATGCGGGCGCCGCCGAACATCACGACGGTCGACTTGATGCCGCGTTCCGTCAGCAGCATTTCGGGCTTCATCAGTTCCAGCTGCAGGCGGATCGGCCGCAGTTCCTCGCGGCAGAGGAAATCCTCGTCGGCATAGGCAAGGCGATAGGCGGGCGACAGCGTTTGCGGGGTCTTCGGCACAGCCTCGGCGCGCTGCTTGTCGGTCTCGCTCGATTTCAACGGATCCCAGACGCCATCCTTGCGCCGCAGCCTGCCGTTCTTGCCCTTAGCCATTCCAATGCCTTTCAGTCGTGCCAGCAGCCTCTGCCGGTATGTCGTTTTGTAGCAGCGATCGGGAGCAAACCGCCCCCGAAAAATCATTCCATTTTAGCCCTGCATGGGATAGAGCAGATCGCATCCCGCCAATCACAATTCCCGGAGGCGTCGGCCTCCACGATAAAGATCGAAGTTTAAGGAATTCTCATGAGCGCCACCGACCTCTCCTCCCTCGAAAAGACCCTCGAAGCCGCCTTCGACAATCGCGACAGCGTCAGCCTGACGACCAAGGGCGAAGTGCGCGATGCGGTGGAAACCGCGCTCGAGCTTCTCGATGGCGGCAAGGCGCGCGTTGCAGAGCGCGGCGCCGATGGCGTCTGGAAGGTAAATCAGTGGCTGAAGAAGGCGGTTCTGCTCTCCTTCCGTCTCAACGACATGGAAGTCGTGAAGGGCGGTTCGGGCAACTCGACATGGTGGGACAAGGTTCCTTCCAAATTCGAGAATTGGGGTGAGAGCGAATACCGCGCCGCTGGCTTCCGCGCCGTGCCGAACTGCGTCGTGCGCCGCTCGGCCTATATCGCCAAGAACGTCGTGCTGATGCCGTCCTTCGTCAATCTCGGCGCCTTCGTCGACGAGGGCACGATGGTCGATACCTGGGCGACCGTCGGTTCCTGCGCACAGATCGGCAAGCATGTGCATCTCTCGGGCGGCGTCGGCATCGGCGGTGTGCTGGAGCCGATGCAGGCCGGCCCGACGATCATCGAAGACAATTGCTTCATCGGCGCCCGCTCGGAAGTCGTCGAAGGCTGCATCGTGCGTGAAGGCTCGGTGCTCGGCATGGGCGTCTACATCGGCAAGTCGACGAAGATCGTCAACCGCGCCACCGGCGAAGTCACCTACGGCGAAGTGCCGCCCTACTCGGTCGTCGTCGCCGGCTCGATGCCGTCAGGCAATGCCACGATGCCGAACGGCCTTCCTGCGCCGCACCTCTATTGCGCCGTGATCGTCAAGACGGTCGACGAGAAGACCCGCTCGAAGACCGGCATCAACGAACTGCTGCGCGACTAATAAGGTCACCACATTCCGGCGCTGCGGCTCCACCGTGGAGCATGCGGCGCCGGAATGGCGATCGCCGGATGTGGAGCCGGCGGAAAACGGACGGCACATTTCGCCCGGCACAACTTCACCTTGCCTTTTCTTTGCCATTACCGCCGGATAGTTCCATTGCCATGACCGCTACCGATCCCGTCGCCAATCTCCAGACTCTGATTCGCTGCCCGTCCGTCACGCCCGCCGAAGGCGGCGCGCTTTCGGCGCTGGAGGCGATGCTGTCGCCGCTCGGCTTCAAGGTCGACAAGGTGAAGGCGATGGAGCCCGGGACGCCCGATATCGAGAACCTCTACGCTCGGCTTGGCACCGATGGTCCGCATCTGATGTTTGCCGGGCATACCGACGTCGTGCCTGTCGGCGACGAGGCAGCGTGGACCCACGCACCCTTCGCGGCCGAGATCGCTGACGGCGAATTGTTCGGCCGTGGCGCCGTCGACATGAAGGGCGGCGTCGCCTGCTTCGTGGCGGCGATCGCCCGCCATATCGAAAAGCACGGCGCGCCGAAGGGCTCGGTCTCATTCCTGATAACAGGTGACGAGGAAGGCCCCGCGATCAACGGCACCACCAAGCTGCTTCAATGGGCGGCCGAGCGTGGCGAGACGTGGGACGCCTGCCTGGTCGGCGAGCCGACCAATCCCGATACGCTCGGCGAGATGATCAAGATCGGCCGGCGCGGTTCGCTGTCAGGCAAGATCACTGCGCATGGCGTTCAAGGCCATGCCGCGTATCCGCATCTCGCCGACAACGCGGTGCGCGGCATCCTGCAGCTGACGCAGGCGCTGATGCATCCGCCCTTCGACGCGGGAACCGAAAATTTCCAGCCTTCCAATCTCGAGGTGACGACGGTCGATGTCGGCAATCCGGCGACCAACGTCGTGCCGGCCAAGGCCACCGCAAGTTTCAACATCCGCTTCAATGATACGTGGACGGCCGAGACGCTGCAGCAGGAAATCATCCGTCGCCTCGATGTCGCCGCGAGTGACGGCGTGCTGCGGCCCGGGCGTCCGCCGTTCCGATACGATATCGTCTGGGCGGAGCGGCCCAGCCATGTATTTCTTACACGCAACAACGCGCTGATCGCCTCGCTGTCTTCGGCGATCGAGAGCGTCACCGGCCTGTCGCCCAAGCTTTCGACCACGGGCGGTACCTCTGATGCGCGGTTCATCAAGGATTATTGCCCGGTCGTCGAATTCGGTCTTGTCGGACAGACCATGCACATGGTGGACGAGCGCGTTGCGGTCTCCGACCTGGAGCAACTGACGGTCATCTATGAAACCTTCCTTGCGCGCTGGTTCGAGAATGCCGGGGTTTAGGGAAGTCCAATACTACCTGTCCGGCCTCTGGCTGCTGATCCGCATGGACCCGGCCGGCTTCCGGTTTCTCGATATGTCGGACCGCGGCGTCAACCGCTCCTTCTGGGCCTTTGTCTGGTGCCTGCCGCCAATGGGCATATCGTGGCTGTGGTGGCGCGAGGCCTTCCTGCAGCGGATGCCGCCGCATACGGATGTGGGCGCGCTGTTCTATTTCCGGCTCGCGCTGGTGGAGGCGGCGAACTGGTTTGTGCCGCTGGTGCTGGCCGGACTGCTGCTGCTGGCGTTCAAGAAGGGCGACCGCTTTTCATCCGTGATCGTCAGCGTCAACTGGCTGGGCGTGCCGCTTTCCTACATCAACGGACTGCTGCTGGCGCTGGTGTTCTTCGTGCCCGGCGCGATCGGCATCGTCTCGATGTTGCTGCTCGCCTTCATGCTCGCGCAGGTCTTCGCGCTCGCAAGAATCCTCAGGATGATCTTTTCCGGCAACGGTCCGCTGATCGGAGCGATGACGCTGGTGCTGTTCGTGCCGGTATTGATGCTGACGGAGTATCTGCAGCGGTTTCTTGGGATCTATCCGGTCTAGACTGCTACCGACCGCGAACGACCTCGCCGTCCTCCTTGCTGAACGCGCCGATTTCAGGGTTGTCCAATATCTCCAGCACGATCTCCGACGGCCGGCACAGGCGTGCGCCTTTTTCGGTGATGACGATCGGGCGGTTGATCAGGATCGGGTGGGCGAGCATTGCGTCCAGCAGCTGGTTGTCTGTCAGCGATGGATCGTCGAGGCCGAGTTCGGCGTAGGGGGTGCCCTTTTCGCGTAATAGTCCGCGAACCGGAATGCCGATTGCGGTGGCCAAAGCGGTCAGTTGCTCGCGGCTCGGCGGCGTCTTCAGATATTCGATGACGACGGGCTCCTCGCCGGACTGGCGGATCATCGCCAGCGTGTTGCGCGAGGTGCCGCAGGCGGGGTTATGATAGATCGTCGTCGTCATTGGCTGTCTCCTTGCGCCGCTCGATGATCACGTCGGGGTAATCGACCTGCATGAAATAGAGGCCGTCAGGCGGGGCGACCGGGCCGCAGGCCTTGCGGTCCTTCGCTTCCAGCGCCGCGCGCACATCATCAGGCGTCCAGCGACCCTCGCCCGCCAGCTTGAGCGTGCCGGCGAAGGAGCGGATCTGGTTGTGCAGGAAGCTCTGGGCGGTGGCGCGGATTTCGATCAGGTCTCCCGTGCGCGTCACATCCAGCCTGTCGAGGGTGCGCACCGGGCTGTTTGCCTGACAATGAGCGGAGCGGAAGGTGGTGAAGTCGTGCTTGCCGACCAGTGTCTGCGCGGCGGCATGCATGGCGTCGTGATCGAGCGGCTTGGCGACCCACCAGGCCTTGCCGGCCTCGAGCGCCAACGGCGCGCGGCGGGTGACGATGCGGTAGAGATAGTGGCGACGAAGGGCGGAAAAGCGGGCGTCGAAGTGCTCGCTGGCGCTTTCGACCTCGAGGATAGCGACGCGCTCGCCCGACAGTCTCAGATGCGCATTCAGCGCATTCTGCAGCTTGAAGGGCGCCCATTGCTTCGACAGATCGGCATGCACCACCTGGCCCATGGCGTGGACGCCGGAATCGGTGCGGCCGGCGCCGCGGATCGATACGGTGTCGCCGCTGGCACCAAGGATCGCCTTCTCGATTGCCCCCTGTACCGAGGGGCCATTGTGCTGCCGTTGCCAGCCGACATATTGCGAACCGTCATATTCGACGATCATGCGGTATCGATGCATCAGGCGAGCCTCGTGCCCGCAGGCAGATGAGTGCCATGCAGGAAGTCGGCGGCGGCCAGCGGCTTGCCGCCGGCCTTCTGCAGTTTCGTCAGCCTGACGGCGCCGGAGCCGCAGGCTACGACGAGATCGTCGGTCAATAGCGTGCCGGCCGTCCCAGAACCCTCGGCGCGCTCGGAGCCGAGCACCTTCACGCGCTCCGGCTTGCCTGACATCTCGAGCTCGAACCAGGCGCCTGGAAACGGCGCAAGGCCGCGGATGTGGTTATGAACGTCTGCGGCATCGCGCGAGAAATCGATGCGCGTTTCGCTCTTGTCGATCTTCGATGCGTAGAGCACGCCGTCTTCCGGCTGTGGCGTCAGTGGCAGGTCGCCCATTTCGAGCCTGACCATTGCTTCAGCCATCGCCTTGGCACCTGCACGCATCAGCTTGTCGTGCAACTCGCCCGATGTCATGTTCCCGCCGATCGCCACTTCGCTGGTGACGGCGACGGCGCCGGTGTCGAGGCCCTTGTTCATCTTCATGACCATCATGCCGGTCTTTTCGTCGCCGGCCATGATCGCCCGCTGAATCGGCGCGGCGCCGCGCCAGCGCGGCAGCAGCGACGCGTGGCCGTTATAGCAACCGTATCTGGTGCCATTGAGGATCGCCTCCGGCAGCAACAGGCCGTAGGCGACGACGACGGCGACATCGGCCTTGTGGGCGGCGAAACGCTCTCGCTCCTCGGGATCCTTGAAATTGACGGGCGTGAACACGGGAATGTCGAGCAGCTCGGCAGCCTGGTGGACCGGCGATTTCTGCAGATCGAGCCCGCGCCGGCCGCCGGGACGCGGCGGCTGGGTGTAGACAGCAAGGATCGTGTGGCCGGCATCGACAAGCATGCGCAGCGTCGGGACCGAGAACTCGGGCGTTCCCATGAAGATGATGCGAAGAGACATTGTGTGCCGCCAGTTCCTGTTATGCAGCCAGCTTGGGCTCTGCAACCGCTCGTGAAGATCAGCCGTCTTCAAACGGGTTTACGAGCTTGAGATCAAGCCCTTCGAAGTCTTTTGTGTTGCGCGTCGCCAGTGTCGCGCCGTGGGTGAGGCAGATCGCGGCGATCATGGCGTCCTGCACCGACATTGCTCTACCGATGGCCTCGCGGCGGGCAAGAAGCTTGCCTGTTTCGATGGCGATGTGCCGCTCAAACGCAAGAATTCGTCCACTGTATACGGCCAACGTCTCGTTGAGCTTCTCCTTGTACCGCACCGAGCCGGACCGAAGCCAAAAGCGTTCAGCCCCGAAGGATTGCTCCATGATAGTTACGTCGGACAGATAGAGATCCGACATGCTTTGTGCCGCAAACCAAGCTTCGACCAAGAGGCTCGGTTTTGGTTTGGTCGCCTCGGATATGACGTTCGTGTCCAGGACAATCATTCTAGTTCTTCGGAAGGGCGGCCAAAATTCCTTTTTCGCTCAGCCTCGATCTCGTCCATGATTTTCGCGTATTCCTCGGCTTCGCGTGCTTCCGCTTCGTTTTTCGGCGCAAGGATTTCGCGCATGGCTTCCCATGCCGACTTCGTCGGCGCTTCGGCGCCCGAGGCATCGACCACGGCCTTCTGCAAGAGGCTCTTTGCCTCATCGGAAAGGCTGTTGCCATTCTTTTCAGCGCGCACGGAGATATCGCGCTTCAACGCGTCGGAAATATTGCGGATCAGAAGATCACCCATGCGGCACCTCCATTATGATATCACTGATATCATAATACGCGGACGCCCCGGGTTCAATCCGTTGCTCAGATTGCCTTGGTGGTCTTGGCGGCTTTGGTGAACTTCTTGACGACCATTTCCCGCTTGAGGCGGGAGATGTGATCGATGAAGAGCACGCCGTTGAGATGATCGATCTCGTGCTGCAGGCAGGTGGCAAGCAGGCTGTCGGCTTCGACCGTCTGTTCCTTGCCGTCGCGGTCGAGATACTTGACGCTGACGGTGGCTGGGCGTTCGACTTCGGCATAGTAATCCGGGATCGACAGGCAGCCTTCCTCGTAGACCGAGCGCTCGTCGGAAGAGGCGACGATTTCGGGATTGATGAAGACGAGCGGCTGCTTTTCCTCGCCCTCGCGCGCGACGTCGATCACAAGCATGCGGCGCGGCACGCCGATCTGGATGGCGGCAAGGCCGATGCCCGGCGCATCGTACATCGTGTCCAGCATATCGTCGGCCAGACGCTGCAGATCGCTATCGACGCGCTCGATCGGCTTGGAAACCTGACGGAGCAGCGGATCGGGGAGAATGATGAGTGGCTTGATGGTCATGGCGTTCCCCATAACCCATCTTTTTGCGGGATGGAATTATCCAAGGCCCGGAGGCGACGCTTTTTTACGCCGTCTCCGGAATTTCGCGGGATTTCGCCTATGCGGCGCGGCGCGAGGCCTCGTAGGCAGGGCGTTCGTTGCCGCCGATACGGAAGCGTTCGAGCAGTCCCACCAGGCCTTCGACCTCGTTTCTGAGGCGACGGGTCTCCGCCGAGGTGCGTTCGACCATGCCCGAGTTCTGCTGGGTGATGGTATCCATGTTGCGGATGGCGACGCTGACTTCGTTGACACCGGTTGCCTGATCGCGGGCAGCGGAGGCGATGTCGGCGACGAAGCTATTGATGCTGTCGATCCGGTTGATCATGTCGCTCAGCGATTCGCCGGTGCTGCTGACGATGTCGACGCCCTGGTTGACCTGGATCGAGCTTTCGGAGATCAGCCGCTTGATCTCCTTGGCGGCATCGGCGGTGCGCTGGGCGAGCTGGCGCACTTCCTGGGCGACGACCGCAAAGCCCTTGCCGGCTTCGCCGGCGCGGGCCGCCTCGACGCCGGCATTCAGTGCCAGCAGGTTGGTCTGGAAAGCGATTTCGTCGATGACGCCGATGATCTTGGTGATCTCGGTCGAGGACTTCTCGATGCCGGCCATGGCCGAGACGGCGCTGGTGACGAGCTCGCCGGAGTTCTTCGCCTTGTGCTGCGTTTCGCGCACGGCGGCGGAGGCCTTCTCGGCATTCGACGCCGTCTGGCCGACGCTGACGGAGAGCTGCTGCAGGGCTGCCGAGCTTTCCTCGACGCCGGCTGCCTGTTGCGCGGTGCGCAGCGCCAGATCGTCGGAACCCTTGGCGATCACGTCGGTGCCGCGCATGATCTCGCCGGATGTGGCGCGAACGGAGGCGAAGGATGTGCGCAAGGCGGCGACGGCGCGATTGTAGTCCTCGCCCATATCCTTGAAATTGCCTGGAAGATCGGTCGGCAGGGTGGATTCGAGATCGCCTCTGGAGAGCGCCTCGAGGCCGCGGCGAAGATGCTCGAGTGCATGCGCCTGATCGGCCTCGGCCTTCAGCCGCTCTTCCTCAAGCTTCACGCGCTTTTCTTCCAGCGCTTCGAGATAGACCGAGATCGAGTAATCCATGTCGAGCATCGCCGCCTTGACGACGGCGGACAGCTTTTCGGCCAGAACCTTGCCCTGCTGGCGTGCGAACATCGACGGCCACTGCTTGTCCATCAGGCCCTTGATGAGATCGCTCATCAGCAGCGCGTAGCCGCCGATATACCAGCGTGGTTCCAGGCCGATGCGGGCATGCGTCTTGCCGACTGCTGTCACGCCCTTGACGTAGGCTTCATCGAAATTTCCGCCCGCCAGATTGGCCCAGTGTTCCTCCTGCCGCGTCTTGGCACTGTTCATATGCGCCTTGTCGGAGAAGAAGCGCGCAACGGCGGGCGTTCTGCCCAGCTTTCCGTAGAAGCGATCGAGAGCAGCGCCCAGCAGCGGGGAGATTGTCGGACGCATCTCGCGCAACGCAGCCCGGGCTCCATCATCGAGCTCGATGAAATCGAGGCGCTGCTGGAGAGAGGTGTCGGATTGCTGGCTGCTCATGATGTCTCTGCTTTGCAATTGAAACGGAACGGTAATTTAGCCGCAGCTTTTGACGAATATAGTTTAGCAAAGGTTAAATACCGGCTCGATTAATCGGCTAGCGGTTGATTGAACGCCCGCGGCGGCAATCCAGACGCTCAATTGCTCGTTCACGTTTTGATCTAGTCAGCAGCGGCAATTTTGCTATGGTGGCGCCATGAACGCGACACCCGACTCATTGACCGCCGCCTTGATCCATCTCAGCCCCGCAGGTCTGGCGCTTGCCGGAGGGGCGCTTGCCGCCGTGGTGGTGCTGATGACCGTCCTTATGGTTCGCAGCAGCCAGCTTCGGCGCGAGCAGGCCGAGGACGCAAACGAGCGGGCGATGGCGGCCGATGCGCGAATGTCGGAGCTCCTGAAGATCCAGGCCGAGATGCATGGGCGGATGTCGACGATGGCCGAAGTGTTCGGCTCCCGGCAATCCGAACTCAACCAGGCGATCAGCCAGCGTCTGGACGGCATGTCCCAGCGGGTCAGCAGCACGATCACCGAACAGACGAAATCGACGCATGAGAACCTGCAGCGTCTGCAGGAGCGGCTGGCGGTGATCGATGCGGCGCAGAACAACATCCAAACGCTGGCCAAGGATGTCGTCGGCCTGCAGGCGATCCTGTCCAACAAGCAGACGCGCGGTGCCTTCGGCCAATCGCGCATGGAAACCATCGTGGCGGACGGGTTGCCGATGGGCGCCTATGCGTTTCAGCAGACGCTGTCGAACGGATCGCGCCCGGATTGCACCATCCGGATGCCGAATGGCGCCGCACCGCTGGTGATCGACGCCAAGTTTCCGCTGGAAGCGTGGAACGCGATCCGCGACGCCGGCGGCCCGGATCTTGCCAAGGTGGCCTCGCAGCAGTTTCGCCGCGATATGGAGATCCATATCCGCGACATAGCGGAGAAATACCTGATCCAGGGCGAGACCCAGGAGACCGCGTTCCTGTTCGTGCCGTCGGAATCGATCTTCGCGGAGATCCACGAGAATTTCGAGGCGATCGTGCAGAAGGCGCATCGGGCGCGCATCGTCATCGTCTCGCCGTCGTTGCTGATGCTCTCGATCCAGGTGATCCAGGCCGTTCTCAAGGATCAGAGGATGCAGGCACAGGCGCATGTGATCCAGGGCGAGGTCGCAAATCTGATGGACGATCTCAGCCGTCTCGACGAGCGCGTGCGCAAGCTGCAGGGTCACTTCGCCATGGCCCAGAAGGATGTCGACATGATCGTCACCTCCGCCGACAAGCTGACAAGGCGGGGCGCCAAGATCGAGGCGCTGGAGTTCGAAGGCGGCCATGGCCGCAAGGCATCAGGCGATGACGAGCCTGCGGCGAAATCCGTCGAGAGCAGAACGGGACTTCTCAAGCTCAGGGTGGTTGACGACGAGTAAGACCTTCGGGCAGTGTCGCCGCCAAAGAAAAGCTCTGGAAGGAACGCCTCAGTGATTACCGTTTTCGGCTCCATCAACATGGACCTCATCGCCACGACACAGCGCTTGCCCAAGCCGGGCGAGACCGTTGCCGGAAACGGCTTTTCGACGGCTGCCGGCGGCAAGGGCGCCAACCAGGCGCTGGCCGCGCGCCGCGCGGGATGCAGCGTGCACATGGCCGGTGCCGTCGGCCATGATGGATTTGCCGATGACGCTCTGGCGCTTCTCAAGGAAGCCGGTACCGAACTCGATGCCGTCAAACGGGCCGATGAGCCGACCGGGACGGCGATCATCCTCGTTGGCGGCGACGGCGAGAACATGATTGCCGTGGTGCCGGGTGCAAACGGCACGGTCACCGCATCCGATGCAGACAAGGCCGTTGGCGGCATGAGCAGGGGCGACACGCTGATGCTTCAGCTCGAGGTGCCTGCCGCCGCCGTCGAGCAGGCTCTCTCGGCCGCCAGGGCCAAGGGCGTCACCACCATTCTCAATCTGGCGCCGCTGATCGACGACGCTGCCCGCCTCGGCCGTCTCGCCGACGTCGTCATTGCCAACGAAACGGAATTCGAGCGTCTTGCCGGCCAGGAGAACATGATGGCGGAAGAGCGGGAAGCGGCACTCAAACGTCTCAACTCGGAAACTGGGCAAACGCTTATCGTGACGCTCGGCGGCGATGGCGTGGTCGCTATCCGTGACGGCGTGATCTCTCGGGCCAAGGGGTTGAAGATCGAACCGGTGGACACCGTCGGTGCCGGCGACACGTTCTGCGGCTACTTCGCCGCCAGCCTCGACGAAGGCCTCGCCTTCGAGCCGGCGCTTCGGCGCGCTGCCGTCGCGGGGTCGCTCGCCTGCCTTAAGCAGGGGGCTCAGCCGTCCATTCCGCTGCGCGATGAAGTCGCAAACAAGCTATAGCCGTTTCGGCTGGCGACATTGTCCGCAATGCCTGCTGCCGAACCGCTAAAATATAATCGTATTTCATTCAAATTTAATAGGTTTCCGGCGATCTTCCGCTCGATCGCCGGCTCCTTTTCTCAGGGGATGCGGCACTCGCTACGGCGGCTCCATGACGGGGCATGCTTTCGCCTTTTGTGCCGGCAGATGCGTCGCTCGGCCCATCCTTGATCCCCCCGAGGAATCCATGTTCATCTTTCGCATGAAATCGCTTGCGGCCAAACTTATCCTGATTACCGGCTGCGCCATCGCGCTGGTTCTCCTGATCTCCAATTTCTTCCTTATCGGCGAAACCCGCAACCGGGTGGAAACGCTGACCATGGACCAGGCAAACCTCGAGGCAAAAGCGATTGCCAACGAAGTGGCCTCGTCGGTGGGCGAGCTCGCAGGCGCTGCCCGCTCGATGGCCGGCGTGATCGGTCGTGGCCACGAGGGCAAGTATCTCGATCGCAAGTCGATCGTCGACATGCTGAAGGCCAACGTCGAGCGCAACCAGTTCGCGTTCGGCAGCTGGTTCGGCGAAGAGCCGAACGCCTTCGACGGTCAATCGCCGTCGTTTGCCGGCCGGACGGACCTCGGCTCGGACAAGACGGGCGCGTTCAACGCCTACTGGACCAAGACCAAGGACGGTGGCTACACCTTCTCGGTGTTCGGATCGGACTACAAGGCCGAATGGTACAGCCTCGCGGCTGCGAGCAAGAAGGGCGCGATCTCCTCGCCCTACGCCGAAAGCACCACCGGCGAGAACACCGCAATGACCTCGATCGCCTATCCTGTCATGTCAGCCGGCAAGATGATCGGCGTCAGCGGCGTCGACATCTCGCTGAAGTCGCTCACCGACAAGCTCGGTAACCTGCATCCTTTCGGAACCGGCCGCGTGACCCTGCTGTCGCAGGGTGGAAACTGGATCGTCGCGCCGTCCAAGGACCTGGCGATGAAGCCCTACGAGGGCGAAGGCGTGGATAAAGTCAAGGCTGGCCTTTCCACGCTCTCGCCAGCCGTGGTCAAGAACCTGTCGATCGGCGACGGCGAGCCCTTCGATCGCGTGGTCTATCCCTTCGCCCTGCCTGATCTGAACACCAACTGGGTCATCCTCGTCGATGTGCCGCACAGCGCGATCAATGCACCGGTGCAGGATCAGACCGTGATGATGATCGTCGCAGGCGTTCTGGTTCTCGCAGCCGTCATGCTGGCGCTCTACTTTGCCGTCCGCGCCTTCGTCCAGAAGCCGCTTGGCGGCTTGGTTGCCAGCGTCCGCACCCTCAGCGAAGGCCGCTACGAGCAGCCGGTCACCGGCCAGGATCGCGCCGACGAAACCGGCTCGGTCGCCAAGGCGCTGGAAGGCTTCCGCCATGCATTGGCCGACAGCCGCCGCCTCGAAGCCGAGACGAAGGTCCAGCGGCAGGAAGCGGAGTCCGAGCGCGGGCGTTCCGAGAGCGAACGTCAGCAGTCGGTATCGCTGCAGCGCCATATCGTTTCGATCGTCGGATCGGGTCTTTCCGAACTGTCGAAGGGCAATCTCAGCCACCGCATCAACGACGAGTTCCCCGGCGAATACGACAAGCTGAAGCAGGATTTCAACGCCGCTCTGGCAGCGCTGGAAGAAACCATCACGACGATGAACCTTAGCGTCGTCAACATCGGCTCCGGCACGAGCGAGATCAGCGGCAGCGCATCCGATCTCGCCAAGCGTACCGAGCAGCAGGCGGCCAGCCTGGAAGAGACCGCAGCAGCCCTGAACCAGCTCACCGCACAGGTCAACTCCAGCGCCGACAATGCCCGCACCGCAGCCGACAACGTCAACCACGCCTGCGAGGATGCCGAGAGATCGGGCGACGTCGTTCGCAAGGCGATCGCCTCGATGAACGGCATTGCGCAGTCCTCCACGGAGGTCTCGCGCATCATCGGCGTCATCGACGAGATCGCCTTCCAGACCAACCTGCTGGCGCTCAACGCCGGCGTCGAAGCGGCGCGCGCCGGTGAAGCCGGCAAGGGCTTTGCCGTCGTGGCACAGGAAGTGCGCGAACTGGCTCAACGATCGGCCAGCGCCGCCAAGGAGATCAAGACGCTGATCAACACCTCGGCCGTGCAGGTCAAGGAAGGCGTCGATCTCGTCGGTAAGGCCGGCGATACACTGCATACCATCTCCGAGCAGGTGATGCGCATCAACGGCCTCATCCGCGAGATCTCCGCGTCGGCCAGCGAGCAGGCGATCGGCCTCAAGGAAGTCAGCCAGGCCATGAACCAGATGGACCAGGTGACGCAGCAGAATGCCGCCATGGTCGAGGAAACCACGGCCGCCAGCGTGACGCTCAACGAAGAAGCCCAGACGCTGCAGCAGCTCGTGATGCGCTTCCGTGTCAGTGGCGCTGGCCAGTCGGCTTCGCTGCGTTCGACGGCCCAGCAGATGCGGGCACCGGCGGCAACGTACCGCCAGCCATCGGCGCCGAGCTACCGTCAGGCCGCCGCTCCGGCACCGCGCCGGGCAGCCCAGTCGCACGGTTCCGCGGCCGTCGCGCAGGACAGCTGGGAGGAGTTCTGAGCCGAGAGGCTGGACGCCAGACAAAAACGAAAACAGGCGCCGGATTGCTCCGGCGCCTGTTCTTTATTGCTTTCAATCGGATGATCAGGCGGCGTTGGACGCCTGCTCCTCATTGAGGAAGGCATAGATCGCCGATGCTGAATCGGTTGCGCGCAGCTTCGAGACGAGATCCTGGTCGCGCAGAACGCGGGCGATGCGCGACAGCGCCTTCAGGTGGTCGGCGCCGGCGCCTTCGGGCGCGAGCAGCAGAAAGACGAGATCGACCGGCTGATCATCAAGCGCTTCGAAATCGACCGGCTGGTCGAGACGCGCGAAGATGCCGACGATGGAATTGACGCTGGCGAGCTTGCCATGCGGGATGGCGATGCCATTGCCGACGCCGGTGGAGCCGAGACGCTCCCGCTGCAGGATGACATCGAAGACTTCCCGCTCGGACAGGCCAGTGACTTTCGACGCCTTGGCCGACAATTCCTGCAGGAGCTGTTTCTTGGAATTTACTCTGAGAGCGGGAATGATTGCATTCTGCTGCAGCAAATCTGCCAAAGCCATTTCTTTTTCCTTTTGCGCCAAGCTGGGGGAGCGGCAGGTTTCTGCCGCCCCTCGCCTTGTTCTCAGCTTTTGATGTTGGCTGCGTCTATCCAGCCAATGTTGCCGTCGTGCCGACGGTAAACGATGTTCAACTGTTCCTTGCCGGGGCTGCGGAACAGCAGCAGCGGCTCGTCCGTCATGTCGAGCGCCATCACGGCGGTTGCGACGGACATCGTCTTCATCTGCTTCGTGCTTTCAGCAACGATCGCCGGTGCGAAATCATCAGCGACCTCGTCGTCATGATCCGGCATGCCATCCATGACGGTGTAGGCGACTTCGGCAAAACCATTCGGATGATTTCCAGCGTGGTGATCCTTCAGCTTCCGCTTGTAACGGCGAAGTCGCTTCTCGATACGTTCGGAAGCGGCATCGAAGGCCAACTGCGGATCCATTGCCTCTCCGGCCGCGTGCAATATGACGCCGCTGTCGAGATGAACCTTGCAATCGGCGGAAAAACGGGCGTTGGCCTTTTGTACGATAACCTGACCAGAATACCCTCCGTCGAAGTATTTCGTGACGGCCACACCGATTTGGTCCTCGATCCGCTGACGGAACGAATCACCAATTTCCATATGTTTACCGGATACACGCACACTCATGGAGTTTCCCTTCTTATGTGGTTTGCGAGTATCACTTTACGCCAAGGCTGACTCTCATCCAAGCACTTCGCGCAATCTCAAGCAAGATCGGCCGAAGTTCTCGGCTGTGGGCGCCCTGAGGATGATGGGGATAACCTCCGACGCCATTCACCGCGCCAATTTGGCGCGGCTTCTAGCCAGAAGTTACCAAAAAGTCAACAGACGCCATTTTTACGCGAGGCGCACAGGTCGATCGAGCCAATCGAATCCCTCAGAAGCCCGCGACTTTAGCGAGCGCCCGCTTCTCCCGCCGGCGCTGGACAGAAGAGGCTATGTTCATCGCCTCACGATACTTGGCAACCGTTCGACGAGCAAGTTCCACCCCACTCTCCTTTAGGATATCTACGATATCATCATCTGAGAGTACGTTTTCGGGGACTTCCTGGGCGATGAGGGCGCGGATCCTGTGGCGGACGGCCTCGGCCGAATGGCTGTCACCACCCTCGACGGCGCTGATCGAGACGGTGAAGAAATACTTCAATTCGAACAGCCCACGCGGCGTCAGTATGTATTTGTTCGAGGTGACGCGGCTGACGGTCGATTCATGCATCTTGATGGCGTCGGCCACCGTCTTCAGATTGAGCGGCCTGAGATGATCAACACCGTGAACGAGGAAGGCATCCTGCTGGCGGACGATTTCCGTCGCCACCTTCATGATCGTCTTGGCCCGCTGATCGAGGCTGCGCGTCAGCCAGTTGGCCGTCTGCAGGCACTCAGACAGGAAGGCGTGATCGTCACCGGTCTTGGTGACCTTGGCGAAATAGGACTGATTGACGAGCACGCGCGGCAGCGTGTCCGGATTGAGTTCGACCAGCCAGCTGCCATCCGAACCGCCCCTGACGACCACATCGGGCATGATGGCTTCCGACATCACCGCCTCGAAGCCGCTGCCGGGCTTGGGGTTCAGCTGGCGGATCTCGCTCAGCATGTCGAGCAGGTCTTCCTCGTCAACACCGCACAGCCGCTTCAGCGTCGCGAAATCGCGGCGGGCGAGAAGTTCGAGATTGGCGACGAAGGCCTGCATGGCGGGGTCGAAGCGATCCTTCTGGCGGAGCTGGATCGCCAGGCACTCCGACAGGCTTCGCGCAAACACGCCGGGTGGATCGAGCGTCTGCAGGGCTGTCAAAACGCGCTCGACATCCGTCATGCTGGTGCCCAGCCGCTCCGACGCCTCGGCGAGGTCGGCATGCAGATAGCCGGCCTCATCGAGCTGATCGGCGAGATACTGGCCAACCAGTCGATCCGCGATAGAGGGGAGTATGAAAGGCAATTGCTGCGCCAGATGGTCGCGAAGCGAGATCTGGCCGGCAACGAAATCATCAAGATCGTAGGAATCCGCTCCCTCGCCGCCGCCTGGCATCGACTTCCACTGGCTGATCAGCTCTGGAGCATCGGCGCGCTGCGGCACCCCATCATCGGGGAAAACATTGGCGTAATTGGCATCCAGCTCGTCGTTCATCCGGCCGGCGCCGGCGCTATCGGTGCGATCCGACCAATCTCCGGACATCACTTCCGAACGGCTGTCGTAATCCTCGTCCGAACCCTGGTCGTCCGCCTGACGGGCGCGCGCATCATCCTCGTCGGAAGCACGGTCACTGCCTGTTTCCGCGTCATTTGACGGGAATTCGAGCAAAGGATTCTTTTCGACTTCCTGGGCGATGAACTGGGTGAGCTCGAAATGCGTCATCTGAAGCAGCTGAATCGACTGCATAAGCTGTGGTGTCATCACCAGCGATTGGCTTTGGCGCAGGTATAAATTGGCCGAAAGTGCCATGATGGACGCAAAACTCCCGTTCGGTTCCTCCGGGAAACAGTGTCCTAAAACGGGGCTGGGGCCACTGAAATCCAAGTTGGCCCAAAAATTGCTTTTTTATTCTATTTGGTCAAGCGGAAGTATGACAGCAAGGTAAATTTCCGTCGCGGACAGATGCTATCAGAGGCTGAAATTATCGCCGAGGTATAGTCTACGAACTTCCGGATTATTGACAATGTCGTTTGCCCGGCCGTGCGTCAACACTTCGCCTGCATGAATGATATAGGCGCGGTCGATCAGCCCGAGCGTCTCGCGGACATTGTGATCGGTGATTAAAACACCGATGCCGCGCGCCGTCAGATGGTGCACGAGGTTCTGGATGTCGGAAACGGAGATCGGATCGACACCGGCGAAGGGCTCGTCGAGCAGCATGAATGTCGGATCGGTGGCCAGCGCGCGGGCGATTTCCAGACGGCGACGTTCGCCGCCCGAAAGCGATACGGCAGCACTTTTGCGCAGCTTGCGGATGTGAAATTCGTCGAGCAGCTCGTCGAGCTTCTTCTCGCGCTCGGCCTTGTCCTTGACGTGCACTTCCAGGACGGCGCGAATATTTTCCTCGACCGTCAGGCCGCGAAAGATCGAGGCTTCCTGCGGCAGATAGCCGACACCAAGACGCGAACGGCGATACATCGGCATCGACGTGACGTCGTTGCCGTCGATCTCGATGGTGCCTTCATCGACGGGGACCAGACCGGTGATCATGTAGAAGCAGGTGGTCTTGCCGGCGCCGTTCGGGCCGAGCAGGCCGACGGCCTCGCCACGACGCACGACCAGCGATACGCCGTTCACCACGCGCCGGGTGCTGTAGGTCTTCGTCAGACCGCGCGCGATCAGGGTTCCCTGATAGCGGCTCTTGTCAACGGCGCCCGCATCAGCGGCGGCCTGTTGCCCGGTCTTGCCGAACATAGTCGATAGCGAGAATAATTTCACGTGGTGGCCGGGGTCAGTTCTTTTTCTGGGATTGCGGATCGAGCTGAATCTGGACGCGCCCCCCGCAGCTGTCCAATTGCGCCTGTCCCGTTGCCATCTGCACGGTGAGCTGGCAACCGGTAAAGACGTTGCCGCCATCCGTCAGAACAACCTTGTCGCCCTTCAGGATGAAGAGCTGCTTGGCCATGTCGAACGAGCCGTTGTCGGCCGTCGCGGTCTGGGTGCCCGAGGTCAGGAACACCTTGTTGGTGACGATGATATGGTCGATATCGGCGTTGCCCGACGACACCGAAGACGCGGCAGGCGCCGTCGTTTCCGATGCCTTGGTGGCAGGCGCCTTGCCATCGGCAGCGGCTGCGTCCTTGGCCTTGTAGAACACGGTCATGTGGCCGGCCTGCAGCGTCGTCGTTCCCTGAACGACCTTGACGTTGCCGGTGAAGTCGGCGGTGTGATCCTGATCGTGGATCTCAAGCTTGTCGCTTTCGATCTGGATCGGCTGATCCCTGTTCAGTTGCAACCCGCTCATCTGGCTGGTCGTCGCCTGCGCCAAGGCGCCTCCAGCCAACAGCAGGAGTGCAAGGGCACCATTCGTGAATACTGCGCCCGCCTTGCGGGTAGAAATGCGACAATCGTTTGCCATGAAGACCCGCGTGTTAAGTGCCTTGTTTGCGTATAGCGGTGGGGTTCACATTCATTCGAACGTTCCCCTCGAATGTGATCGTGCGTCCCTTATCCGTCATCTTGAGCGAGCGCGCAACAACAGATGCCCCATCTTTTTGAATGGCAACGGGATCTGACGTAATGAGCTTGCCGCCCTTGACGTCGACCTGGGCGGTCTGGAACTTGGCAACGAGGCCGTCGCTCATGTTGATGACGAAGGGCGAAGTAATGTTCAGATTGTCGGTAGCGCGATCGTAGTCGGCCGTCGTCGCCTCGACCCTGGCGACCACATCGTCCTTGACGGGAACCACGGCCTTGACGGTTTCAAGCGAGATCAGGTTTGGATTCTTGATATCCTGCAACGCACGCTCGGCCAGCATCGAATAATTGATGCCGGCGGCATTGCGGCCGGCGATCGCCGGCTTCAGCATGACGACCTTGCCGTTCTCGATCCGGGCGCCTTCGATCTTGATATTCTCAGGCAGATAGGTGCGGATGACAGAAACGCCGATAAAGGCCAGGGAGACGATCACGGCGGCGACAGGAAGCAGAACCTTTAGTCGGCGAACGCGCGCAGAGTGAAACCTCGCAGCGCCATAGGCCGTCTGCGCGGGCTTCGCATAGGCAGCCTGTCCGCCATTATCCAAGGTGTTGAGCATAAATCGGGTCCGTGTCGATGATTGGACAGCGTATATAGGGAGCGCTTTCGCCAATCACAGTTCGTTTCGCATTATTACACTGACTTGCCAATATGGATTTTTTTCTGCAACAAGCAAGAAAAGCATAAAACCCACGCCGACAGCATTTCCGCATGTTTAATGCACTCTACGTTGGAAGAGTTGCGTCAGACTTGCCGACCGGAGGAATAAATGGATAGCTCGATGATCGCGGATCGCCGCAGACTGCGCCGCAAGCTCGGCTTCTGGCGCGTCGTCGCCATCCTGCTGGTCGTGGCGCTCGGCCTGGCGGCATACGGCGTTTGGTTTTCTGACCGGGCCAGCCGGCAGCCGCATGTGGCGCATATAACGATCTCCGGCCTGATCACCGATGATACCGAGCTTCTCGACCGTCTCGACAAGATCAAGGACGACGAGGCCGTCAGGGCGCTGGTCGTGTCGATTTCCTCGCCCGGCGGAACGACCTACGGCGGCGAGCGCATCTTCAAGGCGATCCGGGCGATCTCCGCCAAGAAGCCCGTCGTTTCCGACGTTCGCACGCTTGCGGCTTCGGCCGGCTACATGATCGCGACGGCAGGCGACACGATCATCGCCGGCGACAGCTCGATCACCGGCTCGATCGGCGTGATCTTCCAGTATCCGCAGGTCAAGCCGCTGCTCGACAAGATCGGCGTGTCGATGGAGGAGATCAAGTCTTCGCCGCTGAAGGCCGAGCCCTCGCCCTTCCACCCGGCCAGCGAGGAAGCCAAGGCGATGATCAACAATATGATTGTCGATAGCTATGCCTGGTTCGTCGATCTGGTGGCGGATCGCCGCAAACTGCCGCGCGATGAGGTGCTGAAGCTTGCCGATGGGACGATCTTCACCGGCCGACAGGCGCTCAAGGTGAAGCTGATCGACCAGCTTGGCGGCGACGACGAAATCCGTGCCTACCTCGCCACCAAGAACGTCAGCAAGGACCTGCCCGAGATCGAGTGGAACAAGAAGAGCAGCACGCCATTCCTGCTTGCCGGTGCCGCATCACAGATATTGACTCTTCTCGGCTACGGTGATCTGGCGAGAAGCCAAGACCTTGCCGGGATTCTGCCGCAGAAGTTGCTTCTTGACGGGCTCGTTTCAGTTTGGCAGGTTGGCCACGATTGATAAGAAATCAATAATTTAAGGGGGCGACAGTGATCAAGTCCGAGCTGGTGCAGATAGTTGCGGCACGCAACCCGCATCTTTACCATCGCGATGTGGAAAATATCGTGAACGCGGTGCTCGACGAGATCACCGATGCGCTGGCCGCGGGCAACCGCGTCGAGCTGCGCGGCTTCGGCGCCTTTTCCGTCAAGAACCGCCCGTCTCGCTCCGGCCGCAACCCGCGTACCGGCGATACCGTGTTCGTCGAAGAGAAGTGGGTTCCCTTCTTCAAGACCGGCAAGGAACTGCGCGAGCGGCTGAACCCGGGACAGGCCGATCAGGACGATTGATCATCGTTACCGGCCGCCGCAGGCGAAACCGCACTTGAACTTCCCGACGTCTTTTCTATCCTGTCGCTGAAGAAAAGCGCGCCGTGCAACAGTGTGCGCGCGCATGCATATGGAGGCCTGCGATGGCGAAGAAGATAATCAACCTCCTGATTTTGCTGCCACTCGGCATCATCCTGATCATTTTCTGCGTCGCCAATCGACAGAGCGTGACGCTGGCTTTCAATCCGTTCCGGCCCGAGGATCAGGTCCTGTCGCTGTCGGCACCGTTCTTCGTCTTCATTTTCATCGCGCTGATCATCGGCATGTTCGCCGGCTCCGCCGTCACCTGGCTCAACCAGGGCAAGCACCGCAAGCGGGCGCGCAACGAGGCCAGGGAAGCGGTGCGCTGGCAGAGCGAGGCCGATCGCCACAAGACCCGCGCCGAGGAAGTCGTCGGACAACTGCCGTCGCGCTGATCCGGCATAGCAGGCCCGCATCGTAAGACGGGTGTCGGAGTGCCTCGCAGGCGTCACGAACATTTGGCTTGCCAGATACTTGCGCCGGCCCATCTCTGTTCATAGCTATATCTGATCAATCCGTTGCGCCTCCGCTCGACAAGGCAGTTTCACCGCCTCAGCGCTTCGCCTTATGAGGATGAAACCATGAATACAGATCAAATCCTGCAATCGGTCGTCGCCGTACGCACCTCCATTCCCGATGATGCCTTCACCGCCGACACGCTGGGCACCCGCCGCGAAGGCAGCGGCGTCGTCATTCGCGACAACGGTCTGGTGCTGACCATCGGCTATCTGATCACCGAGGCCGAAGAGGTCTGGCTGACAGCCCACGACGGACGTGTCGTTGCCGCGCATGCGCTGGGATATGATCAGGAAACCGGCTTTGGGTTGCTGCAGGCGCTTGGCCCTCTGGACTTGCCGGCGCTCGAACTCGGCAACGCCACGGCCGCGGCGCTGGGCCAGGAAGTGACGCTGGCCGACGGGATCGGCGAGTGCGTCGATGCAAGGATCGTCGCCAAGCAGGAATTCGCCGGCTACTGGGAGTACCTGCTCGACGAGGCGATCTTCACGACACCGGCGCATCCCTCCTGGGGCGGCGCGGCACTTGTCGACAAGGATGGCAAGCTGCTCGGGATCGGCTCGCTGCGGCTACAGATGAGCCAGGGCGGGGAGGTTGCCGATATCAACATGATCGTGCCGATCAACCTGTTGAAGCCGATCCTCGACGACCTCATGACGCGCGGCCAGGTGAACAAGCCGCCAAGGCCATGGCTCGGCGCTTTTTCGGCCGAAAGCAACGGCGATGTCGTGGTGATGAACGTGGCCGAGGGAAGCCCGGCCGACGAGGCGGGGCTGCGTCGTGGCGACGTCATCTCGGAAGTGCGCGACGGCGAGGTCGATGGGCTTGCCGATTTCTACCGGAAGATCTGGAGCAGCGGACCGGCCGGCGCTGAAATCCCGATGCGGATCCTGCGCGACGGCCGCGAGGCATGGCTGCGTGTGCGCTCCGCCGATCGCAACAATTTCCTGAGGAAGCCACAGCTTCAGTGATGCCGAGATACCAGGATGCCACGCCTTGCCTCGGCAGGGCGTCGCAGATCACTCGACCGGGAAGAACGTCATTTCCTCGTAGTCGCCTTCCGCGGACGCCCCTGCTCCCGTCACGACGAAGCCTTGGGCGCGATAGAAGGCCTTGGCCCGTTCGTTGCGATCGAGGCACTTCAGGCGGTATTTCCTGTTCGGCCAATCCGGCAGCGCGGTCAGAAGCGCCGTGCCGATGCCTTGGCCCTGGCACGCGTTCCTGATGTAGAGCATGTGGATGAAATCGTCCGGCGACCACAGCGTCATGAAGCCGGCGATCTCGCCATCCGCCATTTCGGCAAGCCAGACCAGTTCGCCCTGCGTGTGCGCGAAGAAGTCCTCATGTCGGAAGGTGAGCGGATTGACCCAGGTGAACGTCTCGCGCCGAACCGCGAGATAGATGTTCGCGAGTTCTTCCAGGTCTGCCTGCTCGGGCGATCGTATCATCCAGCTCATGGCTATCGATTTAGAGTAGGCAGCGAAAACTGCCAATTGCCGATGTTGGCTATTTCGCGGACTTCGCGCTGACAGCAGCGTTGAAGTCGGCGAAGAAGCGGGATGCGATCTTCTGCGAGGAAGTATCGATCAGCCGCGAACCGAGCTGGGCGATCTTGCCGCCGACCTCGGCTGCCGCCAGATAATGCAGGATGGTGTCCTGACCGTCCGCCTCGAGCGTCACATCGGCGGAACCCTTGGCAAAGCCGGCGATGCTGCCGCGACCTTCGGCCGAGAGCGTGTAGCTGAGCGGCGCATCGATGTTGGACACCCTGATTTCGCCGGTGAAGGTCAGCGAGACGATGCCGAGCTTGACCTTGATGGTGGCAACGAGCTCGTTCAACCCGACAAACTCGAGCGCCTGGCAGCCAGGAATGCACTGCTTGAGGATATCGGGATCGTTCAGGGCGGCCCAGACGACATCGCGCGGTGCGGTGATGCGTTCCTGTCCGGTGAAGTCCATCCGAAATCCTCCCATTTTCACGTAGCCAGACTTATCGCGGCGGGAAAGCGCTTTGCCAAGGTGAAACGGGATGCTATTTGCACGGGCTCTATCGAATTCAGCACGCGGAACATCACGTTGAGACAAAAAGAACGCCGGCCGGGACAGAAAACCGGCACCGGCCCAACCGGCGGACGCCGCAACGACGAGCGCAGCAGCAGCCGCCCGCTCAAGCCCGTGAACAAGCCGGCACCGCAGCAGGACGCGGTGCGCGAGCCCGCCGGCGCGTCCAGCGCTGCCGAGCGACCGCTGATGGCGCGGACCGGCGATCGTCCGGCCGAGCGCGTTCCCGTCATTCTCGAATCTCTCGGCGCCGGCGATTTTCACCTGATCGACAGCGGCAATGGCGAGAAGCTGGAGCAATACGGCCCCTACCGGATCATCCGCCCTGAGGGACAGGCGCTGTGGCAGCCGTCACTCCCCAAGCATGTCTGGGAGAAGGTCGATGCGGCCTTTACCGGCGACACCGACGAGGAAGGCACCGGACGCTGGCGCTTCCCGAAGGACGCGCTCGGCGAAACCTGGCCGCTGAACCTTCTCGGCGTCGATTTCTACGGGCGCTTCACCTCCTTCCGCCACGTCGGCGTGTTTCCTGAGCAGATCGTTCACTGGACGTGGATGAAGCAGCAGGTCGAGGCCGCCGGACGTCCGCTGAAGGTGCTCAACCTGTTCGGTTACACCGGTGTCGCCTCGCTTGTCGCAGCCGCTGCCGGCGCCGAGGTCACGCATGTCGATGCGTCGAAGAAGGCGATCGGCTGGGCGCGCGAGAACCAGGCGCTGAGCCGTCTCGACAAGGCGCCGATCCGGTGGATCTGCGAAGACGCGATGAAGTTCATCCTGCGCGAGGAACGCCGCGGCAACACCTACGACATCATCCTCACCGACCCGCCGAAATTCGGCCGTGGGCCGAATGGCGAGGTCTGGCACTTGTTCGAGCACCTGCCCGTCATGCTCGACATCTGCCGCGAGATCCTGTCGCCGAAGGCGGTCGGCCTGGTGCTGACGGCCTATTCGATCCGCGCCAGCTTCTATTCGATCCACGAGTTGATGCGCGAGACGATGCGCGGCGCCGGCGGCGTGGTGGAATCCGGCGAGCTGGTGATCCGCGAAGCCGGGCTGGACGGCAAGACGCCGGCCCGCGCGCTGTCCACCTCCCTCTTTTCCCGCTGGGTGCCGAAATGAGCTACGAACACCGCGACAACGGTCCCCGCAAGGTGGGGCATGTGAAGGAAGTCACTTCGCTTGCCAATCCCATCATCAAGGACATCAAGTCGCTCAGTGACAAGAAGACCCGCGAGCAGAGCGGCACCTTCATGGCTGAGGGCCTGAAGCTCGTCATCGATGCGATCGAGCTCGGCTGGACCATCCGCACGCTTGTTTACGCCAAGGCCGCCAAGGGCAAGCCGCTGGTCGAGCAGATGGCGGCGAAGACCGTTGCCTCCGGCGGGCTGGTGCTCGAGGTCAGCGAGAAGGTTCTCTCCTCGATCACCCGGCGCGACAATCCGCAGATGGTGGTCGGCGTTTTCGAAAACCGCTGGAAGCCGCTTCGCGACATCCGTCCCGGCCAGGGCGAGACCTGGATCGCGCTCGACCGGGTTCGCGACCCCGGCAATCTCGGCACGATCATCCGCACGGCGGACGCCGCCGGCGCATCCGGCGTCATCCTCGTCGGCGAGACCACCGATCCGTTTTCGCTGGAGACGGTGCGGGCCACCATGGGTTCCGTCTTCGCCGTACCGGTCTCACGGGCGACGCCGGAGGAATTCATCGCCTGGAAGAAGCAGGCCGGCGTATCCGTGGTCGCCACGCATCTGGCCGGCTCGGTCGACTATCGCACCATCGACTACAAGAAGAAGCCGGTGGTGATCCTGATGGGCAACGAGCAATCCGGCCTGCCCGAGCAGCTGGCGCGGGAAGCCGATGCTCTCGCCCGCATTCCGCAGCAGGGGCTGGCGGATTCGCTCAACCTTGCCGTCGCCAGCGCCGTGATGCTGTTTGAGGCGCGCCGCCATCTTCTCTCGCTTTCCGAGGCCAAATGACCGACCAGACGCCAGACCGCCCGACGCTGTTTTCGCGCCCGCTGCCGATCGTGATCTTCGTGGTTCTCGCCGTGGTGCTCGACCAGATCATCAAGATCGTCGTCGATCACACGCTGCCGCTGCAGGAGGCCGTGCACGTCATCCCGATGCTGGCGCTCTACCGCACCTACAATCTCGGCGTCGCCTTCTCGATGCTCTCGGGCATGGACGGCTGGTTCATCGTCGGCATGCGGCTGATCATCGTCGCCTTCGTGATCTGGCTTTGGCACCGCACCGGCAAGCAGCGCACCTTCGCGCATCTCGGCTATGCGCTGATCATATCGGGCGCGCTCGGCAACCTGATCGACCGTTTCCTTTATGGACACGTGATCGACTACGTTCTGTTCTATACCGAGACATGGTCGTTCGCTGTCTTCAACCTTGCCGATAGCTTCATCACCATCGGCGCGGCATGCGTGATATTGGACGAACTGATACAACCCAAAAGCGCGAATACGTAAATTTTTAGCGGTTTGCTGAAGGCATTCGGAACGGCCGGCGTGCTAATTTGAACCTATGGTCGGACTGGGTCTACTGCACGAAAAGCTGGCTGCCGCCTTTGGCGGGCATGTCGCTCATCCGGAAGATGAGCCGGCGCCCCTGTCGCTTGCCATGCCGTCCGACACCATCCCGACGAAACCGGCGCATATCACCGCGGCACGTTTGCTGCTGTCCTACTGGCTGGGCGGCGCGGGAATTATCGTTGCCGTCGCCCTGATTGCACTCGGCTATGCGGGTGGCCCGCTGCTGTTTGCGATCGGAACCGGCGCGGTTTCGCTGGCCGCCATCATCACGGTCGCGCTGTTTTCCACCCATCGCATCCGCGCCGATGCCGGAGCCGACGCACGGGACAGCGGTACCGACAGAACCGCCGACCTGTTTGCCAGCATTCACGATGCATTCGGCGATATCACCCTCACCCGCACTATGGACCGTCGGATCATCGCCGCCAACGACACGTTCCGGCGCCTGACCGGCCGACCCGATCCGCTCGGCCAGACCTGCGAGGAGATCGGTATCGCCTTTCGCCCCGGCACGCAGCCGCACCGCTACGACGTCGAGATCTCGACGCCCGAGGGGCAGCGCATCTTCTTCTGGCGCGACGTCGTGACCCGCGACGCCGCCGATGGCAGGCTGCTGCTGCACAGCATCGCCCGCGACGTCACGCCCGAGCGTCTTGCCGCGCATGAGCGCGAGGAGGCTCGGCAGAAGGCCGAGTTCCACAGCGCCTCGAAATCCCGGCTGCTGGCGACCGTCAGCCACGAGCTGCGCACGCCGCTCTCCGGCATTCTCGGCATGACGCACCTCTTGACCGAGACGCGGATGACGCAGGAGCAGGACAACTACCTGACCGGCATCCGTCAGTCCGGCCACGCGCTGACACAGCTGGTGGAGGACCTGCTCGATTTCTCGACCATCGAGGTCGGCCGCTTCCAGTTGCGCCCGCGCTCGGAATCGCTGCGCAAGCTGCTCGAAAGCGTTGTCGAGATGCTGGCCCACCGGGCGCACGAAAAGGGCATCGAGATCGGCTCAACGGTGTCTTCCGACGTGCCCGAGATGATGAATTTTGACCCGGCGCGGCTGCGGCAGGTGCTGTTCAACGTCATCGGCAACGCGGTCAAGTTTACCCAGGTCGGCGGCGTGTTCATTCGCGTTTCCCAGCAGGGCGAGCAGTTGCAGATCACCGTGACCGACACCGGGCCGGGGATGACCGACGAGGAACAGGCGCGGGTTTTCGGCGAATACGAACAGGGAGGCACGACCGTGGAGAAGAGCAACGGAACAGGGCTCGGTCTTGCCATCTCGGCGCGGATCATGCGCGAATTCGGTGGCTCGCTGACCGTGTCGAGCGAGAAGGGAACCGGCAGCGAGTTCTGCATCCGCTTTGCGATCGATCAGGACGAGCAGAGCCGCTCGCGGCGCGATACGCTGCTGTCCGGCAACCTCGTGGTGCTGCTGGCACCGGCGGGTGCTGCGCGCATGGCGATCTCCGAAACCATCCGCACGCTGGGCGGTCAATGCCATTTCGTCGAGGACGGTGAGACGGCGCGTTGGATATTGCTCGACATGGCCGCCAACGGCCGCCGCCCGACCGATATCATCGTCGATCACCGGATGTCCGCCGAATTCGCCGCCCATCTCGCCGACCGCACGGAGATCGCAGCGCTCGGCCTGCGCAAGATTTTCCTGGTCAACCCGGAAGAGCGCAACGCCCATTCGCTCGACCTGTTCGACGCCTGGCTGATCCGGCCGCTGCGCGAGCAATCGCTGATCGACGTGTTGCGCGGACGCATGCGCGGCATGGAAAAACGCGATGCGCTGAACGACAACCAGCCAGGCTTCAGCGCCGGCATCCCCGAAGCGGGCATGCAGAGCGGGCTGAAGATCCTGCTTGCCGAGGACGATCAGATCAACGCCATGCTGATCCGCGCCATGCTCGAGAAGGCCGGGCACAAGGTGCAGCATGTCGAGCATTTCGAGGCGTTGCTCGATGCGGCGCTGGCCGAAGGAAGCGTCCGGCCGGACATCGTCATCAGCGATCTTTCCATGCCCGGTGGTGACGGCATCGAAATGATTGGCCGGCTACGGGGTCACGAGCGCCGGCTCGACGTTCCGTCGGTGCCGATCATCGTGCTGACCGCCGACAAACGCGACGAATCGCGTCGTCAAGTCTTGCTGAACGGGGCAAACCGCGTCATGCTCAAGCCTGTCGATCCCATAAGGCTCCTGACGGAAGTTCAGGCTGTCGCCGCCCTCTCCGCCCGTCGTGCGGAGGCGCTATAGCTGCAGAGCGACCCGTGCGTTTCTTGCGTATCTGGGGGTTTAAAATGTCACTTTCCTGTCGCATATAAGTGTTTTATGGCGTCTCAAAGCCGGCAATGAAAGAATCGTCATGTCCGTAGACATCTGCAACCGTGACGCCCTCGTCGAGGCCCCGCGCACTGCGCAGAAGGCTGTTCAGATCGAGAGCGACGTGTTCGGCCGCATCGGCAATCTGGAGACGCGCCTTGCGCGGACGCCAGGCGAAATCGATGCCGCGCAGTCCGTTCGCTACCGCGTGTTCGTCGACGAAATGAAGGCCGAACTGCCGATCGAGGCGATGCGCCGCAAGCGCGATTTCGACGCCTATGACGCCTTCTGCGACCACCTTCTCGTGCTCGATCGCTCGATCGAGGGTGATAGCGAAGACCAGATCGTCGGCACTTACCGGCTGCTACGCCAGGACGTCGCCATGGCGAACGGCGGATTTTACTCGGCTTCCGAATTCGACGTCGATGCGCTGATTGCCCGCCATCCGGATAAGAAATTCATGGAGCTCGGCCGCTCCTGCGTGCTGCCCGACTACCGCACCAAGCGGATCGTCGAGCTGCTTTGGCAGGGCAACTGGGCCTACGCGCTGAAGCACGGCATGAGCGCCATGTTCGGCTGCGCCTCGTTCCCCGGCATCCACCCGGAAGCCCATGCGCTGGCGCTGTCCTTCCTGCGCCACAACGTCGCCGCCAAGGACGAATGGGCCGTCGACGCGCTGCCGCACATGGCCCGCGACATGGACCTGATGCCGGTTGAAGCCATCAATCCGAAGCGGGCGCTGATGGCGCTGCCGCCGCTGATCAAGGGCTATCTCCGTCTGGGCGCCATGGTCGGCTCCACCGCCGTCGTCGACAAGGCGTTCAACACCACCGACGTGCTGATCGTGCTGCCGATCTCGAGCATTTCCGATCGGTATGTAAACTATTACGGTGCGGATGCCGGGCGGTTTGCCAGCTGATTTGGTTGGCGTAACGAGTCTTTAGCGTTTCGCCGTGTAGCCCCCTCATCCCCGGTGCAACTTGTTGGACCTGAAACCTTCGGGCCACCTTCTCCCCGCTGGGGAGAAGGGAGAGATTGGGGCGAGCGGCCTGCCACACATCCCTTCTCCCCAGCGGGGAGAAGATGCCGACAGGCAGACGAGGGGGCCACACAGCACGCCCTCTGCCATAAACCCCAAACTCAAGATCCCGCCGTATAGGCTGCAATCGCTGCCATGTTGACGATGTCCGAATCCTTCGCGCCCATCGAGGTGATCTGCACAGCCTTGTCGACACCGACGAGAATCGGGCCGATGACCGTCGAGCCGCCGAGTTCCTGCAGCATCTTCGTCGAGATCGATGCCGAGTGGAAGGCCGGCATGACCAGCACGTTGGCGGGGCCGGAGAGCCGGCAAAACGGGTACTGCTCCATCGCCTTGCGGTTCAGCGCCACATCCGCCGACATCTCGCCGTCATACTCGAAATCCACGTGGCGCTTGTCGAGAATGGCGACCGCCTCACGCACGCGCTCGGAGCGCTCGCCCGAGGGATGGCCGAACGTCGAATAGGCCAGCATGGCGACGCGGGGATTGTAACCCATGCGACGGGCGAAGCCGGCGGCCTCGATGGCGATGTCGGCCAGTTCCTCGGCGGACGGCATGTCGTGCACGGCGGTGTCGGCGACGAAGACGGTGCGGCCGCGGCAGAGCGCGATCGATACGCCGATGACGCGGTGACCTGGCTTCTGGTCGATGCAGCGGCGAACATCTTCGAGCGCCGTCGAATAGTTGCGGGTGATGCCCGTCACCATGCCGTCGGCGTCGCCGAGCGCCACCATGCAGGCTGCGAAATGGTTGCGGTCGTTGTGGATCAGGCGCTGGGCATCGCGGTGCAGATAGCCCTTTCGCTGCAGGCGGGCGTAGAGATAGTCGATATAGGTCTCGACGCGGGTGGAGATGCGGGCGTTGACGATCTCCATCCCCGGGCGGTTGAGATCGATGCCGGCGCGCTCGGCCGTCGCCCGGATCAGATCCTCGCGGCCGAGCAGGATGGCGGTGCCGAGCTGCTGGTTGGCATAGGACATGGCGGCGCGCATGACCTGCTCTTCCTCCGCTTCGGCAAAGACCACCCGCTTCGGACGGCGGCGGACGCGCTCGTAGAGGCTTGCCAGCGTCGAGGCGATCGGATCGCGGCGCGCCGACAACTCGCGGGCGTAACCGGCCATATCTGTGATGACCTTGCGGGCGACGCCGCTGTCGATCGCCGCCTGGGCTACGGCCACCGGAATGGCCGAGATCAGCCGCGGATCGAAGGGGACGGGGATGATGTACTGCGCGCCGAAGCGGGGGCGGTTGCCCTGATAGGCGGCGGCGACGTCATCCGGCACGTCCTCGCGCGCCAGGCTCGCCAGCGCCTTGACGGCGGCAATCTTCATGTCGTCGTTGATCGTGGTGGCGCGCACATCCAGCGCGCCGCGGAAGATATAGGGAAAGCCGAGGACGTTGTTGACCTGGTTCGGATAATCCGAGCGGCCCGTCGCCATGATCGCGTCGTCGCGGATGCGGGCGACCTCCTCCGGCGTGATCTCGGGATCGGGGTTGGCCATGGCGAAGATGACGGGCCGATCGGCCATCGAGCGGATCATCTCTTCCGAAAATGCACCCTTCTGTGACAGGCCGAAAACGACATCGGCGCCCTTCATCGCTTCCTCGAGCGTGCGCGCCTTGGTCTTGGCGGCATGCGCCGATTTCCACTGGTTCATGCCTTCGGTGCGGCCCTGGTAGATGACGCCCTTGGTGTCGCAGAGGACGATGTTGTCAGGCGAAAAGCCCATCGCCTTAATCAACTCGACGCAGGCGATCGCGGCGGCACCCGCGCCATTGCAGACCAGCTTCGTCGTCTTCAGGTCGCGGCCGGTCAGTTCCAGCGCGTTGATCAGCCCGGCGGCGGCAATGATCGCGGTGCCATGCTGGTCGTCGTGGAAGACCGGGATGTCCATCAGTTCGCGCAGACGCTGCTCGATGATGAAACAGTCCGGCGCCTTGATGTCCTCGAGATTGATGCCGCCGAAGGACGGGCCGAGGAAACGCACGCAATTGATGAACTCGTCGACATTCTCGGTATCGACCTCAAGGTCGATGCTGTCGACATCGGCAAAACGCTTGAAGAGCACGGACTTGCCCTCCATGACCGGCTTGGATGCCAGCGCCCCGAGATTGCCGAGGCCGAGAATGGCGGTGCCGTTGGAGATGACGGCGACCATGTTGCCGCGCGTCGTGTAGTCGTAGGCGCTATCGGGATCGGCGGCGATCGCCTTGACCGGCACGGCGACGCCCGGCGAATAGGCCAGCGACAGGTCGCGCTGCGTTGCCATCGGCTTGGTGGGCGTGATCTCCAGCTTCCCAGGCCGCCCCATGGCGTGGAATTCGAGGGCTTCCTGATCGGTGACCGACGTGACCGGCCTTGGCTTGTTCTCGGTATCGGGCATTTTTCCTCCAACGTCCTGTGGGTGACGCCTTGCTCTTCCTCAATGGCGGTTGTCATGTATAGCGGCGGGCGGATAGGGTTGGCACCTCTTTTTTGGGATGAACCGGACCTCCGTGAACGATCGCATGACCTCCAGACACGAAGCCTTTTCGGCTGCCGAGCTTGCAACGGAGGAAAGCCGCGCCTCGGCGACCCCGATGATGGAACAGTTCATCGAGATCAAGGCGAACAACCCGGACTCGCTGCTGTTCTACCGGATGGGCGATTTCTACGAGCTGTTCTTCGAAGACGCGCTCGATGCCTCGCGGGCGCTGGGGATCACGCTGACCAAGCGTGGCCAGCACATGGGGCAGGATATCCCGATGTGCGGCGTGCCGGTTCACGCGGCCGACGACTATCTGCAGAAGCTGATCGGCCTCGGCTTCCGCGTCGCGGTCTGCGAGCAGATCGAGGATCCGGCGGAGGCCAAGAAGCGTGGCGGCAAATCCGTTGTCAAGCGCGACGTCGTGCGGCTGGTGACGCCGGGAACCATCACCGAGGAGAAGCTGCTTTCGCCCTCGGAATCCAATTATTTGATGGCGCTGACCCGGATTCGCGGCGCTTCGGAGCCGCTGCTGGCGCTCGCCTGGATCGACATCTCCACCGGCGTCTTCCGGCTGGCCGAGACCGAGGCCTCGCGGCTGCTCGCCGATATTCTCCGCATCGACCCGCGCGAGCTGATCCTGCCGGATACGATGTTCCATGATCCCGAGCTGAAGCCGGTTTTCGACGTGCTCGGGCGCACCGCGGTGCCGCAACCGTCGGTGCTGTTCGACAGCGCCACGGCCGAGGGTCGGATCGCACGCTATTTCGGCGTCTCGACGCTCGACGGCTTCGGCACCTTTTCGCGCGCCGAACTGGCGGCAGCGGCCGCAGCCGTCGCCTATGTCGAGAAGACGCAGATCGCCGAGCGGCCGCCACTCGGCAAGCCCGAGCGCGAAAGTGCCGCCTCGACGCTGTTCATCGACCCCGCGACGCGCGCCAATCTCGAGCTGGCGCGGACGCTTTCCGGCGATCGCAACGGCTCGCTGCTGAAGGCGATCGACCGCACCGTGACCGGCGGCGGGGCGCGGCTTCTGGCCGAGCGGCTGATGTCGCCGCTGACCGACCCGCAGCGGATCAACGAGCGGCTGGATTCGATCGGCTTCCTGATCGAGGAGCCGTCGCTATCGGGCGATCTGCGCGATCACCTGAAACATGTGCCCGACATGCCACGCGCACTGTCGCGTCTGGCGCTCGACCGCGGCGGACCGCGTGATCTGGCGGCGATCCGGCAGGGGCTGGTTGCTGCAGGCGATGTGGCGCAACTGCTCGAAACGGCACTGCTGCCGGAGGAACTGGCGGATGCGCTGTCCGGTCTTGCCGCCCTGCCCGCCTCCGTGGCGCAGCTGCTGTCGGAGACACTGGGCGACGAGCTGCCGCTGTTGAAGCGCGACGGTGGCTTCCTGCGCGACGGCGCCAATGTGCAGCTGGACGAAGTCAGGGCATTGCGCGACCAGTCCCGTCGGGTGATTGCCGGGCTGCAGCTGCAATATGCCGAGGAAACCGGCATCAAGTCGCTGAAGATCAAGCATAACAACGTGCTCGGCTACTTCATCGAAGTCACCGCTGGCAATGCCGGGCCGATGACCGATACACCGGAGGCCAAGGCGCGGTTCATCCATCGCCAGACGATGGCGAACGCCATGCGCTTCACCACCACGGAGCTTGCCGATCTCGAAAGCCGGATTGCGAACGCCGCCGACCAGGCGCTGTCGATCGAGCTTGCCGCCTTCGACCATATGACTGCGGCTGTCGTCGCCGAAGCCGAAGCAATCAAGGCGGGCGCGCGAGCGCTAGCCGTGATCGACGTCGCCGCCGGGCTGGCGTTGCTCGCTGAAGAGCAGGCCTACTGCCGGCCGCAGGTGGATGGTTCGACGATGTTTGCCATCGAGGGCGGGCGCCATCCCGTCGTTGAGCAGGCGCTGCGGCGGCAGTCGTCCGGCCCGTTCGTCGCCAACAACTGCGACCTCTCGCCGGAGGGCGACGGCAAGGATGGGGCGATCTGGCTGCTGACCGGCCCGAACATGGGCGGTAAATCGACCTTCCTCAGGCAGAACGCGCTGATCGCCATTCTCGCGCAGATGGGCTGCTTCGTGCCGGCGACATCGGCGCATATCGGCATCGTCGACCGGCTTTTTTCGCGCGTCGGCGCTTCCGACGACCTGGCGCGCGGGCGTTCGACCTTCATGGTCGAGATGGTCGAGACGGCGGCGATCCTCAATCAGGCAACCGAGCGTTCGCTCGTGATCCTCGACGAGATCGGGCGCGGCACGGCAACCTTCGACGGCCTGTCGATCGCTTGGGCCTCCGTCGAGCATCTGCACGAGGCGAACCGCTGCCGCGGGCTGTTCGCCACGCACTTTCACGAGTTGACCGTCCTTTCCGAAAAGCTGGCACGGCTTTCGAACGCGACGATGCGGGTGAAGGAATGGGACGGCGACGTGATCTTCCTGCACGAGGTGGGCCCGGGGGCCGCCGACCGCTCCTACGGGATCCAGGTGGCGCGGCTGGCCGGCCTGCCGGCATCGGTGGTGGCGCGGGCCCGTGATGTGCTGAAGCGGCTGGAAGACGCCGACCGCAAGAACCCGGCGAGCCAGCTGATCGACGACCTGCCACTGTTCCAGGTGGCGGTGCGGCGCGAGGACGCGGCGCGGGGGCCATCGAAGGTCGACGAGGCGCTGAAGAGCCTCAATCTCGACGACATGACGCCGCGCGAGGCGCTGGATGCGCTTTACGACCTCAAGAAAAAGCTGAAGCAGGGTTGAGCCGCATGTTCATGGACCGCCTTCTTCGCGAAACGCAGCTGCTCGCCAATATCTTCACGGCGATCGAGGCGCTGCGGCTGGCCGACGAGCATGGCAATCCGCGCGGCTGGGCATCGCCGTTCGGGCTGCTGCAGATCATCCGCTGCTGCGACAGGATTTCCGAGCTGACGGCATCGATCGCCAAGGCCGGTTATCGCGAGTGTGACAGGGAGATGCTGGAGGAGATCGCCAGCGAAAATCGCAAGGTGCTGTACACCGTCAACGCGCAGATCGCTGCCTGACGACCCCCCGTCTTCGCCTAGCGTGACGGCAGGACCACCTTTTCGCCAAAATTAAAGGTTCTTGCAGTATGAAAGCCCGTGTCAAACCCGGGTCAAAGAGGCTATAGCGCATGCAGACGAAACGAGAGGCGCACCAGACGGTCGCGCCGCGCGAACAGGAAGCCGCCCCGCGCATGGCGCCGATAAACGACATCGATTTCTCCGACATTCTCGATACCGACTACCTTCGCAAGCAGTGCGAGGCCGTGGTCGAAGCCAACAAGAACCGCCCGGACGCGATGCGCTCCGATCTCCTGGCGATCTTCAAGAAGGCAAGCACCGACGGCCGCAACAAGGCGCGCGAGCTGCTGTCGGTCGATGGCAGCGGGCTGAAATGCGCCCGTCGGATCTCCTGGCTGCAGGACCAGATCATCACCGTTCTCTATGAATTCGCAACCGATCACGTGTTCCCGAAGCAGAAGGACAAGTTCTCGGTGACCGCTGTCGGCGGCTACGGCCGCGATACGCTGGCACCGGGCTCCGACATCGATCTCCTGTTCCTGTTCCAGCCGAAGCCGGCGGAAGAGACGCACAAGGCGGTCGAGTTCGTGCTCTACATGCTGTGGGACATGGGCTTCAAGGTCGGCCACGCCACCCGCACCGTCGAAGAGTGCATCGCGCTGTCGAAGTCCGACATGACGATCCGCACGGCGATCCTGGAGATGCGCTACATCTGCGGGCTGCAGTCTCTCGAAACCGAACTCGAATCCCGTTTCGACAAGGAAATCGTCACCGGCACCGGCCCCGAGTTCATCGCCGCCAAGCTCGCCGAACGCGACGAGCGCCACCGCAAGGCCGGAGACACGCGCTATCTGGTCGAGCCGAATGTGAAAGAGGGCAAGGGCGGGTTGCGCGATCTGCACACGCTGTTCTGGATCTCGAAGTATTATTATCACGTGCGCGACACGGCCGAGCTTGTGGCGCTCGGCGTTCTGTCGAAGCACGAATACCGGCTGTTCGAAAAGGCCGACGACTTTCTGTGGGCCGTGCGCTGCCACATGCACTTCTTCACCAACAAGGCCGAAGAGCGCCTGTCCTTCGATATCCAGCGGGATATCGCCGGGGCACTCGGCTATCACGCGCGCCCCGGCCTTTCGGCCGTCGAGCGCTTCATGAAGCATTACTTCCTGGTGGCCAAGGATGTCGGCGACCTCACCCGCATCCTGTGCGCGGCGCTGGAGGACCAGCAGGCAAAGTCGACGCCGGGCCTGTCCGGTGTGTTCAGCCGCTTTACCCACCGCACGCGCAAGATCGCCGGCAGCACCGACTTCATGGAGGATCGCGGCCGCATCGCGCTCGCCAGCCCTGACGTGTTCAAGCGTGATCCTGTCAACATCATCCGGCTGTTCCACGTCGCCGATATCAACGGGCTGGAGTTCCACCCGGACGCGCTGAAGCGCGTGACGCGTTCGCTCAGCCTGATCGATAACAGTGTGCGCGAGAGCGAAGAGGCCAACCGGCTGTTCCTCTCCATCCTGACCTCTAAGCGCGATCCGGCGCTGATCCTGCGGCGGATGAACGAGGCCGGCGTGCTCGGCCGCTTCATTCCTGAGTTCGGCAAGATCGTCGCGATGATGCAGTTCAACATGTATCACCACTATACGGTCGACGAGCATCTGCTGCGCAGCGTCGACGTGCTGTCGGAGATCGACAAGGGCAAGGCCGACGACCTGCATCCTCTCGCCAACAAGATGATGCCCGGCATCGAGGACCGCGAGGCACTTTACGTCGCGGTGCTGCTGCACGATGTCGCCAAGGGCCGACAGGAAGACCATTCGATCGCCGGCGCCCGCGTCGCTCGCAAGCTGTGCACGCGCTTCGGCCTGTCGCAGAAACAGACGGAAACCGTGGTCTGGCTGATCGAGGAACATCTGACCATGTCGATGGTGGCGCAGACGCGCGACCTCACCGACCGCAAGACGATCACCGATTTTTCTGACCGCATGCAGTCGCTCGAGCGGCTGAAGATGCTGATGATCCTGACTGTCTGCGACATCCGCGCGGTCGGCCCCGGCGTCTGGAACGGCTGGAAGGGTCAGTTGCTGCGGACGCTCTATTACGAGACCGAGCTGCTGCTCGCCGGCGGTTTTTCCGAGGTGTCGCGCAAGGAGCGGGCCGTGGTGGCAGCCGAGGCGCTGTTCAATGCGCTGGCCGACTGGACGCAGAAAGACCGCAAGATCTACAGCAAGCTGCACTACCAGCCCTACCTGCTGTCGGTCTCGCTGGACGACCAGGTGCGGCATGCCGGCTTTATCCGCCAGGCCGACAAGGCCGGCCAGGCGCTGGCGACGATGGTGCGCACCGACAGTTTTCACGCGATTACCGAGATCACCGTGCTGTCGCCCGACCATCCGCGCCTGCTTGCCGTCATCGCCGGCGCCTGCGCGGCGGCCGGCGCCAACATCGTCGATGCGCAGATCTTCACGACCTCCGACGGGCGGGCGCTCGATACCATCCATGTCAGCCGCGAGTTCAAGGACGATGCGGACGAACTGCGCCGCGCCGGCACGATCGGCCGGATGATCGAGGACGTGCTGTCCGGCCGCAAGCGGCTGCCCGAGGTGATCGCCACGCGCACCAAGAACCGCAAGAAGAGCAAGGCCTTCGTCATTCCGCCGTCGGTGCATATATCCAACAGCCTGTCGAACAAGTTCACCGTCATCGAGATCGAATGCCTCGACCGGACCGGTCTGCTGTCCGAGGTGACCGCGGTACTGTCGGACCTGTCGCTCGACATCCAGTCGGCGCGGATCACCACCTTCGGCGAAAAGGTGATCGACACCTTCTACGTCACCGACCTCGTCGGCCAGAAGATCTCCGGCGACAGCAAACGGGCCAACATCACGGCGCGAATGAAGGCGGTCTTGGCCGAGGAACAGGACGAGCTGCGCGAACGGATGCCGTCGGGCATGATCGCGCCGGCCGCGACGACGGAAGAGGCGCGCTAGGCGGTGGGGTTGGTGGCTGGAAAACCTCCCCACCCTCATTCCTGTGCTCGTCACAGGAATCCAGCTGCCGCGCGTCCGCGCGGCAAGGGACTCTCTTTCAGCCCAAGGACTTGGGCTGGCTGGATTCCTGTGACGAGCACAGGAATGAGGGCGTGCGGTGAAGGTCGCGCTCCAACAGCTACCCACTCGCCACATTGCATTGAAGGTGTCTCAACCCCATGAGCCTCGTCAAGAAATTCGCCACCGTCGGCGGCGCCACGCTGGGCAGCCGGTTGTTCGGCTTCGCCCGTGAAACGCTGATGGCGGCCGCACTCGGCACCGGGCCGATGGCCGACGTGTTCTATGCGGCCTTCCGCTTTCCGAACCTGTTCCGCCGGCTGTTCGCCGAGGGTGCGTTCAACGCCGCCTTCGTGCCGCTGTTTGCCAAGGAGATCGAGGCGGGCGGGGTCGATGGTGCCAAGCGGTTCTCGGAAGAGGTGTTCGGCGTGCTGTTTTCGGTTCTGCTGCTCATTACCATCGTGATGGAGCTGTCGATGCCGCTCCTGGTGCGCTTCATCATCGCGCCCGGCTTTACCGACGATCCGGAGAAGTTCTCGATCACCGTGCGCATGGCGGCGGTGATGTTTCCCTATCTGATGTGCATGTCGCTGACGGCGATGATGAGCGGCATGCTGAACTCGCTGCATCACTTCTTCGCCGCCGCGATTGCCCCCGTCTTCCTCAACGTCGTGATGATCGGAGCGCTGTTCTACGCACTCTATACCGGCGCCGAGCCATTGCAGACCGCCTGGTATCTCTCCTGGGGCGTGCTGGTCGCGGGCGTGCTGCAACTCGCCGTCGTCTATTTCGGCGTACTCCATGCCGGCATGAGCATCGGTATCCGCTTTCCCCGGATCACGCCGAACGTCAAGCGACTGCTGATCCTCGCCATCCCGGCCGCGGTCACCGGCGGCATCACCCAGATCAACCAGATGATCGGACAGGCGATCGCCTCCAGCAAGGAAGGCGCGATCGCCGCCCTGCAATATGCCGACCGCATCTACCAGCTGCCGCTCGGCGTCGTCGGTGTCGCCGTCGGCGTGGTTCTCCTGCCGGAACTGGCGCGGGCGCTGAAGGGCGGAAATCTGCGCGAGGCAGGCAACCTGCAGAACCGCTCGATCGAATTCGTGATGTTCCTGACGATCCCGGCGGCATTCGCGCTGTGGATCCTGTCGGACGAGATCATCCGTGTGCTTTACGAGCGCGGCGCCTTCCATCAGGAGAACACCGCGATCGTCGGCTCGATCCTCGCCATCTATGGCATCGGCCTGCCGGCCTTCGTGCTGATCAAGGCGCTGCAGCCAGGCTTCTATGCACGCGAGGACACCAAGACGCCGATGCGGTTTTCGGCAGTTGCCGTCGGCGTCAACTGCGCCACGGCGCTGACGCTGTTTCCGCATCTCGGCGCGCCGGGTATCGCGGTGGCCGAGGCCACTGCCGGCTGGATCAGCACCGTGCTGCTCTTCGGAACGCTGCTGCGGCGCGGGCACCTGGCATGGGAATGGGCGCTGGCGCGGCGCACGGTACTGCTGATCGTGTCGGCGGCCGTGATGGGCGCTGTGATCATGTATCTCCAGCATCGCTGGGAGCCGTGGCTGGCATCCGGCGCATCGCTGGCCACCAAGGTCGGCACGCTGGGCCTGCTGATCGGCATCGCGATGATCGTCTACTTCGCCACGGCCTTCCTGATCGGCGGCGCCAATCTCGGCATGATCCGCCGCAACCTGAACCGCAAGCCCGCAGCCACGAAGACCGAGGGCTGACGAAAGACGGGTTCGCTCAACAGTGGGTCCAGCGCCGCTTGGGCCCGACGTCGACATGGATGATGCCGTTGCAATAGCGGCCGATGCCGCCGATGCCGGGCGCCTGCGAGGCGATGGCGATGATCGTGCGGTCCGAGACGCCTGGAACGCGGATATCGGCAGCGGCGCAATGGCGGTGCTGCGAATGCGAACGGCCGGAATGCGCCCGCAGGCCCGAGGTGACCAACGGCCGGCGGCCGGTCTTCACCGCAATATAGGCAAGAATGCCCCGCAGCCGCGGCGGGAAGCAGCCCGCACGGACGCTGACGGTCTGCAGCGTGTAGGCAAGGTTTTCGTTTTTCTTCAACGGCCCGATCGACAGTTTGCGGACATTCTGGGCGCCGGCGCCGCTGACGCAGGACAGGCTGAACAAGCCCGCCATAGCAATGGAAAATGCAGGATGCATGGTTTCGTCCCCCGATAGGGACGCCGGGACGACCCGGCGCCACGTTTGCGGCCGGCAAAACCCTCCCCAAAAATGGCCATTTTAAGGAAACTCATACCTCGTATATTACATTAATCCCATATTTTAAGCCTATTTGATAAATTCAATATACCTAAAATGAGGTAGAAAATGCTCTTCCTCAAAGATGGCGCGAGCATATTCACAAAAAAATCGTTGGTCGATTTTCCCCGTCGCCCCACCTTTCCCTACACTGAAGCCGTCCCGTTATCGGATACACCGGCAGGCGTGCCGGCGAGGCGGGACCGGCGCGGGGTGTGAGGGTGAGACGCAAAACCTCACAGTCCGGGTCCGAGAAAATGGTCTCCCTCCGGGGCTGGCGACGATCGCGCCTTGTGCGTGTCACCGCTGGAGTGCCCTGGACGTGCCTGTGAGGCACACAAGGCCGTCGCGAAGATTGGAAGACGGACTGCAGAGAGACCGGAGTTCGGGCATAAACCGCCGAACGGGGCGCTGGAAGGCGCCATATTACTTTACTCTATCGCGGTGTTTTGCAGCGCCCCGTCCGAGTGCAGTACAGTGCATGGTGGAGACACGGGCAGAAAGGTCGCGTGGGGTTTTGGTGTGTCTGCCGGAAAGGTTCTGCCGTGTGATACCCCCCTCTGCCCTGCCGGGCATCTCCCCCTCAAGGGGGGAGATCGGCAAGTGGCCTGCTCTTTGCACAAAGTCGATGTTGGAACGAGCGGCGGCGCCCAGCCGATCTCCCCACCTGAGGGGGAGATGCCCGGCAGGGCAGAGGGGGGTGTTCCACAGCACAACGCCAACTGGGGCAGAAAGCGGTGCCACAACACCCCCTTGATTGCAGCCCATCCGACGTGCATAAGCCGCGACGTTAGCAACATGGGCCGTTGGCCCTGGGGCCCTCCACAAGCCTAATCGAGGACATGATGAGCGAATTCAAGAAACTGGTTTTTTCCGGCGTTCAGCCGACCGGTAATCTCCATCTCGGCAACTATCTCGGCGCGATCCGCAAGTTCGTGGCGCTGCAGGACGGCAACGACTGCATCTACTGCGTGGTCGACATGCATGCGCTGACGGCGCAACTAGTGCACGAGGACATGCCGAACCAGATCCGGTCGATCGCGGCGGCCTTCATCGCAGCCGGTATCGACCCCGAGAAGCATATCGTTTTCAACCAGTCGGCTGTGCCGCAGCATGCGGAACTCGCCTGGATCTTCAACTGCGTCGCGCGCATCGGCTGGATGAACCGGATGACGCAGTTCAAGGACAAGGCCGGCAAGGACCGCGAGCAGGCGTCGCTGGGTCTCTACGCCTATCCGAGCCTGATGGCTGCCGACATTCTCGTCTATCGCGGAACCCATGTTCCCGTCGGCGACGACCAGAAGCAGCACCTCGAGCTTGCCCGCGACATCGCCATGAAGTTCAACCTCGATTATGCCAAGCACATCCGCAAGGCGGGATATGGGATTGACATCACCGTCGGCAACGAGCCGGTGCATGCCTATTTCCCGATGGTCGAGCCGCTGATCGACGGTCCGGCACCACGCGTCATGTCGCTGCGCGACGGCACCAAGAAGATGTCGAAGTCGGATCCGTCGGATCTGTCGCGCATCAACCTGATGGACGACGAGGAGACGATCTCGAAGAAGATCCGCAAGGCGAAGACCGATCCGGATGGCTTGCCGAGCGAGATCGACGGCCTGAAGGGTCGCCCCGAGGCGGACAATCTCGTCGGCATCTATGCGGCACTCGCCGACAAGAGCCGCGCCGAGGTGCTGGCCGAATTCGGCGGGCAGCAGTTCTCGGTGTTCAAGCCGGCGCTGATCGAGCTTGCCGTCAACGTGCTGTCGCCGATCACATCGGAGATGCGCCGACTGATGGCCGATACCAGCCATATCGACGCGATCCTGCGTGATGGCGGCGCACGGGCCCGGGCCCGTGCCGAAGTGACGATGAAGGAAGTGCGCGATATCGTCGGCTTCCTCTACTAGGATCGACACCCAGACATCCGGGCGGTCAGGCCGCCCGGACTTGTCGAACATCAGGTGACAGCGTACTCTCCTTGCAGCTGTGAGGAGGCCAAGATGCGCGACCGCGACCTCATTCAGATCGGCATGATGGAGCTCCGTTTTCTGGTCGATGAGGATCAGAGCGCGGAAAGCCTCGTCATGTTCGAGTTCGCCGTGCCTTACCAGTCGCGCGTGCCGGCGGCGCATTACCACAGCGACGTCGATGAAGTGGTCTACGGCCTCGAAGGCAGGATGACGACCACCGTCGGCAGCGACAAGCACGAGGTCTGTCCCGGGCAGACCATCTTCATTCCACGCGGTGTGGTCCACACCCACGAAAACCTGCATCCGGAAACCGCCCGCGTGCTGATCACCATGACACCGGGCCTGATCGGTCGGCGGTTCTTCGAGGAGATCGCCTCGGCGATCAACGTGGTCGGCAAGCCCGACATCGAGCACGTCAAGGAAATCATGCTGCTTTACGGGCTGGTGCCGGCCTGAAGGGCTGTCGGTGATCGACCCGTTTGCGGCAAAACGGGGACTTGCAAATTTTCCGGTTCGCGTGTCAGAGTCCGCTCCATGGTATCAAAACGACTCTCACGGCTCGAAGGTCACCGCCGCAAGTTCATGGCCGTGATCGACGACACGCCCGAATGCCAGCGCGCCGTCCACTATGCCGGCCGGCGGGCGAAGAATTCCAATGGCGGCCTCGTGCTCGTCTATGTGATCCCCGATGGCGATTTCCAGCAATGGCTGGGCGTGGAGGAGATCATGCGCGCCGAGGCACGCGAGGAAGCGGAAGCCGTGGTGGCGAAATCGGCGCAGCTGGTGCGCGAGAATATCGGCATCGAGCCGGAGATCGTCATTCGCGAGGGCAGTGCCGCCGAGCAGATCAACGCCGTGATCGAGGACGACCGCGATATCGCCATTCTGGTGCTGGCAGCGAGCTCGGCCAAGGAAGGACCGGGGCCGCTGGTTTCGTCGGTCGCCGGCCGCGGCGCCGCTTTCCCCATCCCCGTCACCGTTTTGCCTGATACACTGAGCGACGAGGAACTGGACGCGTTGGCATAAACGCGCTTTCTTGAGTATCACTCTCTTGAATAGCGAGGCCAAACGGCTTATTTCTAGTTTTGAAGAATTCTAAAGACGTCGCGGGCGCGCGCCTGCCGCACGGAGAGCACAATGTTTATCCAGACCGAAGCCACGCCGAATCCGTCCACGCAGAAGTTCCTGCCGGGCAAGATCGTCATGGAGAACGGCACCGCCGAATTCCGCAACCGCGACGAAGCGAACGCCTCGCCGCTGGCCGCACGGCTGTTCGAAATCCCCGGCGTGACCGGCGTCTACTTCGGCTACGACTTTATCAGCGTTTCCAAGGAAGACCAGGAATGGCAACATCTGAAGCCCGCCATTCTGGGCTCGATCATGGAGCACTTCATGTCGGGCAAGCCTGTGATGGGCGCCGCCTCGGTGCTTGGTGAAGCCACCGATGCCGATGGCGAGTTCTTTGACGAGGGTGACGAGACCATCGTTCTGACCATCAAGGAACTGCTGGAGACGCGCGTTCGTCCGGCCGTTGCCCAGGATGGCGGCGACATCACCTTCCGAGGCTTCAAGGATGGCACCGTCTATCTCAACATGAAGGGCTCGTGCGCGGGTTGCCCGTCCTCGACGGCAACGCTGAAGCACGGCGTCCAGAACCTGCTGCGCCATTTCGTGCCGGAAGTTCAGGAAGTCGAAGCCGTCTGACGCCCTGAGCCAACATTCGCGATGACGCGGCGTTTGCAAGCGCTGGATTGCGATGTATGGACAGTCAGGAACGTTTTATTCGGAAATAGATGCCATGATCATACTGGCGCTCGACACCGCAGGTGTGGATTGCGCTGCCTCTGTCTATGACAGCGGCAGGAATACGGTGCTGGGGGAGGCATCGGACATGATCGGCAAGGGGCATGCAGAGCATCTGATGGGCATCGTCGACCGCGCGCTGGATCAGGCGGGCGTCGAGTTGTCCGCCGTCGAGCGCATCGCCGTCACCGTCGGTCCCGGCTCCTTCACAGGCATTCGCGTCGGCGTCGCCGCAGCCCGCGGCTTTGCGCTTTCGCTCGGCGTCGACGCCGTCGGCATCTCGACGCTCGCCGTGATGGCGGAAGCGGAGCGCGAGCGCTCACCGGGCAAGCCGGTGCTGGCAGCGATGGACGCCAAGCGCAACGAGATCTATCTGCAAGCCTTCGACGTCGACGGCACGCCGCTCGACGACGCCAGGGCCGTCACCGTCGAGGAGGCGCAGGCCTTTGCCGCATCCTTCGATGGTGCGATCACCGGCTCTGCGACGCCATTGCTGCGGCCTGATGTTACCGGCGACCACGCCAACCATTTCCCCATCTCCATCGTGGCGCGCCTTGCCGCTGCTGCGGATCCCTCTTCCGGAAAGCCGAAGCCACTTTATCTGCGCGGACCCGACGCCAAGCCGCAGGCGGGGTTTGCGATTGCGCGAGTATGACCATGCTGGAATCCTATCTGTCGCTGAAACCGGAATACGAAATCATCCCGATGGATGCCGATGACTGCCGCGCGGTCTCGGCGCTGCATGGCGAGCGCTTCGCCCGCCCGTGGGGCGACGGCGAGTTCTACAGCCTGCTCACACAGAGCAACGTCTTCGGCTTCGTGGCGCGCCAGACCAACGCCTTTCTGAAAAAGCCGCTGCCGGGCTTCGTGCTGGCGCGCGAGGTGGCCGGCGAGGCGGAGATCCTGACGATTGCCGTGCAGGCCAAGGTCGGGCGCTCGGGTCTCGGCTGGCGGCTGATGCAGGCGGCGATGCGCGAAGCGAAGCTGCGCGGCGGCGAGAGCATCTTCCTCGAGGTCGATGGCGGCAACGTCGCGGCGCTCGGTCTTTATCGCAAGCTTGGCTTCGACCAGGTCGGAGAACGACGTGGATACTACAAGGATGTGAATGGCGCGGTTTCCACGGCGCTTGTCATGAAGCGTGTTCTTCGCTAGTTCCGTTTTGAAACGTTGACTATCGGAAGGCGCCTCATGACTGATGTGGCCAAAACCCTTGAGGATCTCTGCACCGAGCGCGGCATGCGTATGACCGAGCAGCGCCGCGTCATCGCGCGCATTCTCGAGGAATCCGAAGACCATCCCGACGTGGAGGAGCTCTACCGCCGCTCGGTGAAGGTCGATGCCAAGATCTCGATCTCGACGGTCTATCGCACCGTCAAGCTGTTCGAGGACGCCGGCATCATCGCCCGCCACGACTTCCGCGACGGACGTTCGCGCTATGAGACCGTGCCGGAAGAGCATCATGACCACCTGATCGACCTGAAGACCGGCATCGTCATCGAATTCCGCTCGCCCGAGATCGAGGCGTTGCAGGAGCGGATTGCCCGCGAGCATGGGTTCACGCTGGTCGATCACCGGCTCGAGCTCTACGGCATACCGCTGAAGAAGGACGATCACTGAGGCCATGAACGCAGCCGCGGAGTGTCGGATTTGATCGCCTGGCTGCGCGTTGCCCTCGCCGGCATCGCCATTCTCATCGTCAGTATCGTGTTGATGCCCTGGCAATTGCTGGCGCTGCGCTTCGACTGGAAGATGCGGCGCTGGCTGCCGCGCGTCTGGCACCGGATCATCTGCTTCTGTCTCGGCATCCGCGTGCGTGTTCATGGACAGATGGAAACGCACCGGCCGCTGATGCTCTGTGCCAACCATTCCTCGTGGATGGACATCATGGTGCTGTCCTCGATCGCCGACGTCGCCTTCATAGCCAAGAACGAGGTGCGCGACTGGCCGATCTTCGGGACGCTCGCCAAGCTGCAGAAGAGCGTGTTCGTGGTGCGCGAGGAAAAGCGCAATACGGGAAACCAGGTAAACGAGATCGCGGCGCGCATGGCCGACGGCGAGATCGTCGTGCTGTTTCCCGAGGGCACGACATCGGATGGCAACCGGCTGCTGGAAGTGAAATCCTCGCTGTTCGGCGCCGCCGCCATGGCGGTTCCCGCCTCGCCGACCGGCACCGTCATCGTGCAGCCGGTGGCAATCGCCTATACCGGTGTCCATGGCCTGCCCATGGGACGCTACCACCGCCCGCTGGCCTCCTGGCCGGGCGACGTCGAGATGCTGCCGCACCTGAAAGACATGCTCCGCTGCGGCGCCTTCGACGTCGACGTGCATTTCGGCGAGGCTGTTTCCTACGGTGCTGAGACCAACCGAAAGCAGGTGAGCGCGACCATCGCGCAGCGGATCCGCACCATGCTGGCCGCGGCGTTGCGGGGACGCAAGCGGGACTGAGGCAAGAATCCCTTTTCTCCTCGATCAAAAACCACTAAACAGCCGAGATGACCCAGGACAGCGCCCTTCTTCCCGCCCCGGAGACCAATCTCCGCGATGGCAGCAACAGCCGCAAGGTTTTCATCAAGACCTATGGCTGTCAGATGAACGTCTATGACTCGACGCGGATGAGCGATGCGCTGGCCCGCGACGGTTATGAGCCGACGGAGGACATGGAAGAGGCAGACCTGGTGCTGCTCAACACCTGTCATATCCGCGAGAAGGCGGCAGAGAAGGTTTATTCGGCGCTCGGGCGGCTGCGCGACATGAAGAAGGCGCGCAACAAGGAAGGCCGCGAGTTCATGATCGGGGTCGCCGGTTGCGTGGCACAGGCGGAAGGCGAGGAGATTCTCCGCCGGGCGCCCGCCGTCGACGTCGTCATCGGGCCGCAGACCTATCACCGCCTGCCGGAGGCGTTGCGGAAGGCCAAGGAAGGCCAGCGGATCGTCGATACCGAATACGCGCTGGAAGACAAGTTCGAGCATCTGCCGATCGCCGAGAAGGCGAAGATCCGCGCCCGCGGCGTCACCGCGTTTCTCACGGTGCAGGAAGGCTGCGACAAGTTCTGCACCTTCTGCGTGGTGCCCTATACCCGCGGCTCGGAAGTGTCGCGCTCGGTCGAGCAGATCGTCAGTGAGGCAGAGAGCCTGGTTGCGGGCGGCGTGCGCGAGATCACGCTGCTTGGCCAGAACGTCAATGCCTGGCATGGCGTCGGCGCGAACGGCGCGGAGTGGACGCTGGGTGACCTGCTCTACCGGCTGGCCGAGATCCCCGGACTGGCGCGCCTGCGCTATACCACCAGCCACCCCCGCGACATGGACGACCGGCTGATCGAGGCGCACCGCGATCTCCGGGCGCTGATGCCCTATCTGCATCTTCCGGTGCAGGCGGGCTCCGACCGGATCCTGAAGGCGATGAACCGGCGGCACACGGCAGCGGAATACCTGACGCTGGTCGAGCGCATCCGCGCCGCGCGCCCCGACATCGCGCTGTCGGGCGATTTCATCGTCGGTTTTCCGGGGGAGACAGATCAGGATTTTGAGGATACACTCTGTCTGGTGGAGAAAGTCCGCTATGCGCAGGCCTTCTCCTTCAAATACTCGACGCGGCCGGGTACGCCCGGGGCGGATCTGAAGGACCAGGTGCCGGAAGAGATCAAGTCAGAACGGCTCGAACGCCTGCAGGCGCTTCTCTTGAAGCAGCAGCAGGAATTTGCCGAATCCTGCGTCGGAAAGACCATCGAACTGTTGCTTGAAAAGCCCGGTCGCATGTCTCAACAACTTATCGGCCGTTCTCCCTGGCTTCAGTCGGTGAATGTTGATGCAAAAGCATCGCAAATCGGTGACATTATTAACGTGCGAATCACAGGAACCGGAACCAACAGCCTGTTTGCCGAGATTGCAGCGGGCGAGGTTTAACCCAAGGAGCTCGACCGCTTGAACGGACAAGAATTGGTTTCTTCTTCACCGCGCCCCCCACGTATCGCGAGCGACGCCAATCACTTTATTCTGACGTTCGAAAACAATCGGTTCGCCAGCGAACTGTTTGGGCAATTCGACCAGAACCTCAAGCTCCTCGAGGAACGCCTGAACATCGACGCGCGAGCGCGGGGCAACTCCGTCGTGATCTCGGGTGACATCGTCACCACCAATCAGGCGCGCCGTACGCTCGACTATCTCTACGAGAAACTGCAGAAAGGCGGCAGCGTGGAACGATCCGACGTGGAAGGCGCAATCCGCATGGCGGTGGCCGCCGACGACCAGCTCAGCCTGCCGACGATGGAGCGAAAAGCCAAATTGTCGATGGCGCAGGTCTCGACCCGCAAGAAGACCATCATTGCCCGCACACCGACGCAGGATGCCTATCTCCGGGCGCTTGAGCGCGCCGAGCTGGTGTTCGGCTGCGGCCCGGCCGGTACCGGCAAGACCTACCTTGCGGTTGCCCACGCGGCGCAGCTGCTGGAGCGCGGCGTGGTCGAGAAGATCATCCTGTCGCGTCCAGCCGTGGAAGCCGGCGAACGCCTGGGCTTTTTGCCCGGCGACATGAAGGAAAAGGTCGATCCTTACCTCCGCCCGCTCTATGACGCACTCTACGACATGATGCCAGCCGACAAGGTCGACCGCGCGATCACCGCCGGCGTCATCGAAATCGCGCCGCTCGCCTTCATGCGCGGACGCACGCTGGCCAACGCCGCCGTCATCCTCGACGAGGCGCAGAACACCACGTCGATGCAGATGAAGATGTTCCTGACGCGTCTCGGCGAGAATTCGCGGATGATCATCACCGGCGACCCGAGCCAGATCGACTTGCCGCGCGGCGTCAAATCCGGTCTCGTGGAAGCGCTGCAGCTTTTGAACGGCGTCGAGGGCATCTCGATCGTCCGCTTCAAGGATACCGACGTCGTGCGTCACCCGCTCGTCGGCCGGATCGTGCGCGCTTACGACGCCACCTATGCTGTTGATACCGGCGAGGCGATCCGACAGGACTGATGGCCGAGCTCGACATACAGATCAGCATCGAGGAGGGCGAATGGCCCTCCGAGGACGCTTTGCACACACTGGCGGAACGCGTGCTGGAAACGGCCGCGACATACCTGCGCGAAACCGAGAAGCAGCCTTTTCCGAAGATGGCGCCAGAGGTGTCTCTCGTCTTCACCGACGACGCCTCGATCCAGGACATCAATGCGGAATGGCGCGGCAAGGACAAGCCGACAAACGTGCTGTCCTTCCCAGCCTTTCCCGTTCAGCCCGGGAAGGTGCCGGGGCCGATGCTGGGCGATATCATCATCGCCCGGGAGACCGTCGGACGCGAGGCGGTGGAGCTGGAAAAGAGCTTCGACGACCATCTCACCCACCTAATGGTGCATGGCTTCTTGCATCTCTTCGGCTACGATCATAATAATGATAGTGAAGCCGAGATAATGGAGGGGCTGGAGACTCGCATTCTGGCGAAACTCGGCCTATCTGACCCATACGAGGGTCAAGACCTTAAAATGGAACCATGAGCGACTTTACGACGAGACCGGCCACCGAGGCCAAGGACACCGCCGATCAATCATCCTCCGACGAGGGTGGCAGTAGTAGCAGGCAGTCCGGACGATCCCAATCCTTCTGGTCGCGGGCTGCCCGCATATTGAGGCCACAGCAGGGTTCGCGCCTTCGCGAAGACCTTGCCGATGCGCTGATGACCGACGCGGCCGACGGCGATGCGTTCTCCGCCGACGAAAAGGCGATGCTGAACAACATCCTGCGGTTTCGCGAAGTGCGCGTTGCCGACGTGATGGTGCCGCGCGCCGACATCGAGGCGGTGGACCAGACCATCACCATCGGCGAACTGATGATCCTGTTCGAGGAATCCGGCCGCTCGCGCATGCCCGTCTATGCCGAGACGCTGGATGATCCGCGCGGCATGGTGCACATCCGCGATCTCCTCTCCTACGTCGCCAAGCAGGCACGCAACAAGCGCCGCGCCGCGACAAAAGCAGTCAAGGGCGCCGCACCGATCGTCGAGGTTTCGCCGGAGAGCCTGCAGAAGGCACCGCGCTCGGCCAAGCCCAATTTCGATCTCGCCCGTGTCGATCTGCAGAAGACGCTGGCCGAGGCCGGGATCATCCGCAAGATCCTGTTCGTTCCGCCTTCGATGCTGGCCTCCGACCTGTTGCGCCGCATGCAGGTCAACCGCACGCAGATGGCGCTTGTCATCGACGAATACGGCGGCACCGATGGGCTGGCCTCACATGAGGACATCGTCGAGATGGTGGTCGGAGATATCGACGACGAACATGACGACGAAGAGGTGATGTTCAAGCGGGTCTCCGAGGACATGTTCGTTGCCGACGCCCGCGTCGAACTCGAGGATATCGCCGAAGCCATCGGACCGGATTTCGACATCACCGAGCAGGTCGACGAGGTCGATACGCTGGGCGGGCTGATCTTCTCCGAACTCGGGCGCATTCCGGTGCGCGGCGAGGTGGTGCAGGCGCTGCCCGGCTTCGAATTCCATATTCTCGACGCCGATCCGCGGCGGATCAAGCGCGTGCGCATCACCCGCAAACGCCAGGCTATCCGCCGGCGCGTCAAGGCGGATGGCGACGGCGCGCATGGTGCCGATCACAGCGATGAACGGCAGACCGAGACGCCGACGGCAAACTGATCACGGCCAGCGGCGACAAGCCGCGACGACAAGCGGCTGCTTTTTTGAAACACTGCGACCTCAGTTGATTCGCGGATTGGTGGGGTTTGCATGGAGCGACTTGCGGACAGGGTCATCCTGATCTGGGGTTACAAGAGAGTGCTGCTGGCAATCCTTGCCGGGGCCTTCGGTGTTCTCGCCCTTCCGCCCTTCGGCTTCTTTGCCGCGATGTTCGTGTCCTTCACGCTTTTGGTATGGCTGATCGACGGCGCCGCCGCTGCCCCCAACAGCGGCGTCATCGGCCGGCTGTGGCCTTCTTTCGTCACCGGCTGGCTGTTCGGCTTCGGCTACTTCGTCGCCGGCCTCTGGTGGCTAGGCCACGCGCTGATGATCGACGCCGAGGAGTTTGCCTGGGCGCTGCCGCTCGCGATCTTCGGGCTGCCGGCCGTGCTTGCCATCTTCTACGGTCTTGCGACCGCCCTTGCTCGTATCGTCTGGTCCGACGGCATTGGCAGAGTCGCGGCGCTGTCCGCGAGCTTCGGCCTGCTGGAATGGGCGCGCAGCGTGCTGTTTACCGGCTTCCCGTGGAACGCGATCGGCTACGGCATGACGCCGGTGCCGGTGATGATGCAATCGGCGCATATCATCGGTATCATGGGGATTACCGCGCTTTCTGTGTTCATCTTCGCCGCGCCCGCCCTGCTCGGTACCAAACAAGGTGCGAGGATCGGCGTGCCGCTGGCGATCCTGCTGTTTGCCGCGCATCTCGGTTACGGCGCCTATGTGCTCTACGGAACGCCGAAACCACCGGCCACCGCATCTGACAAGAGCCCGGTGATCCGCCTGGTGCAGCCGATGATCGACCAGAGTTCCAAGATGGACAGCGATGCCGATCGCGCCGCTATCTTCGAGAAGCATCTCAAGCTTTCTGCCGAGGCGCCGAAAGACGGAGGCCGGAAGCCCGATATCATTGTCTGGCCGGAGACGGCCATTCCGTTCATCCTGACCGACAACCAGGATGCCCTCACCCGGATCGCCGATACGCTCGACGACAACCAGGTGCTGCTTGCCGGCGCTGTCAGGGCCGAGGACATGGGCCCCGGAAATCAGCCGCGCTACTACAATTCGATCTACATGATCGACGGTCGCGGCCAGATCATCGCCGCGTCGGACAAGGTCCACCTCGTGCCCTTCGGCGAGTACATGCCGTTCGAGAGCGTTCTCAACGAGTTCGGCATCCAGAATGTCGTCAAGATGCCGGGCGGGTTTTCGGCAGCCGCGACCCGCCAGCTGATGACGCTGCCAAGCGGCCTCAAGCTCTATCCGCTGGTGTGCTACGAGATCATCTTCCCCGGAGAAATGACCGGCGATATCGGCGCGGCGAACGCCATTCTCAACATCACCAACGATGCCTGGTTCGGAGCGACGCCCGGCCCCTACCAGCACTTCCAGCAGGCCCGCGTGCGCGCCGTCGAGACGGGATTGCCACTGATTCGCGACGGAAACAGCGGTATTTCGGCGCTGGTAAACCCGCACGGAGAGATTATTGCAGGTCTCGCCCTCAATGAAACAGGCTTCATCGACGCAACCCTTGATAGTTTCGCCCCATCAAGCCATCTGCCGGTCTCTCGTCAAACGTACTTCTGGTTGATCGAGATACTTCTGTTTGCAATTGCAGTGGTTTCGCGCTTAGGTTTTGTTTTCAAGCGTAATTGACCGAAAACCCCTAAAATTGCATAGTGGTTACGATCGGCATTCTTAACGTATGTTTGAAGGTGAATGTATCGCACTTTACAACGTGGCGTTTTGGGGATGGGTTTGGGCGTGCCGGTTTGAACAGGGTTGAAATTATTGTTAGGGCAGCACCATGATTGAGAACAAGAAAAAGCCAAACCCGATCGACATCCACGTTGGCAGTCGCATCCGGCTACGCCGCACTATGCTTGGAATGAGCCAGGAAAAGCTGGGGGAAAGCCTTGGTATTACATTCCAGCAGATCCAGAAATACGAAAAGGGCACCAACCGCGTCGGTGCCAGCCGCCTGCAGAATATTTCCAGCATCTTGAACGTCCCGGTTTCCTTCTTCTTCGAGGATGCACCCGGCGAGAACTCCGGCATGTCAGGTGGCATGGCGGAAGCCTCGAGTTCCAACTATGTGGTCGACTTCCTGTCCTCTTCGGAGGGCCTTCAGCTCAACCGGGCTTTTGTGAAGATTACCGACCCGAAGGTTCGCCGCAAGGTCGTCGAACTGGTCAAGGCGCTCGCTGCCGAAGCCGACTCCGAATAAGCACCCCTCAGAAGTAGCAGAACAAGGAAGCGGCCGAAATGGCCGCTTTTTTACGTTTTTGGGGCATAATTTGCCAGATTGCCGCAGACATAAAGATATATTTATGTCCTTCTGCGCTTGTTTTATCGAGCTGAACTGAGTACCAATACCGGGCTTTTTATTCTTTGAGGGGAATCCCGGAATGCGTGCCAACTACCTCTTCACCAGCGAGTCCGTTGCCGAAGGTCATCCAGACAAGGTCTGCGACCGGATCTCCGACGAGATCGTCGATCTGGTGTATCGCGAAGCCGCCAAGACCGGCATCAATCCTTGGGGCGTCCGCATCGCCTGCGAAACGCTGGCGACCACCAACCGCGTCGTCATCGCCGGTGAGGTGCGCCTGCCGCCGAGCCTGATGAAGAAGGACAAGAACGGCGTCGACGTGATCAACCCGTCGAAGTTCAAGACCGCCGCGCGCCGCGCAATCAAGGACATCGGCTACGAGCAGGACGGCTTCCACTGGAAGACGGCGAAGATCGACGTGCTGCTGCACTCGCAGTCGGCCGACATCGCCCAGGGCGTCGACAACGCCGCCGACCAGCAGGGCGACGAAGGTGCCGGCGACCAGGGCATCATGTTCGGTTACGCCTGCAAGGAAACGCCGGACCTCATGCCGGCGCCGATCTACTACTCGCACAAGATCCTGCAACTCCTCGCCACCGCCCGCAAGACGGGCGAAGGCGATGTCGGCAAGCTCGGCCCTGACGCCAAGAGCCAAGTGACCGTTCGCTACGTCGACGGCAAGCCGGCCGAGGTCACCTCGATCGTGCTCTCCACCCAGCACCTTGACGAGAGCTGGGACAGCAAGAAGGTTCGCGCCGTCGTCGAGCCCTACATCCGCGAAGCGCTGGGCGAACTGCCGATCGCCGCCGATTGCAAGTGGTACATCAACCCGACCGGCAAGTTCGTCATCGGCGGCCCTGACGGCGACGCCGGCCTGACCGGACGCAAGATCATCGTCGACACCTACGGTGGTGCGGCTCCGCACGGCGGCGGCGCATTCTCCGGCAAGGACACGACCAAGGTCGACCGTTCAGCCGCCTACGCCGCCCGCTACCTCGCCAAGAACGTCGTGGCAGCCGGTCTCGCCGAGCGCTGCACGATCCAGATCGCCTACGCCATCGGCGTTGCCCAGCCGCTGTCGATCTATGTCGATCTGCACGGCACCGGCAACAAGGTGACCGAGGATCAGGTCGAAGCGGCGATCCGCAAGACGATGGACCTGTCGCCAACCGGCATCCGCCGCCACCTCGACCTGAACAAGCCGATCTATGCCAAGACCTCGGCCTACGGCCACTTCGGCCGCAAGGCCGGCCGTGACGGTTCGTTCTCCTGGGAGAAGACCGATCTGGTCAAGGCGCTCAAGGAAGCGATCAAGGCTTAAAGGCAGACCAATGACCGATATGGAACGTCGCGGCCGCGCGACCGAAGCTTTCTTCGGTCGCCGCAAGGGGAAGCCACTTCGCGAACAACAGGCGGAGAAGCTCAGCACCCTGCTGCCGGCATTCAGCATCGACCTTTCAGCGGCTCCGCCGGAGCCGCTGAAAGAACTCTTCCCTGTCGAGGCCGACCGGCTGCGGCTGGAGATCGGCTTCGGCGGCGGCGAGCATCTGATCCACCGTGCAGTGGAGAGCCCGTCCACCGGCTTCATCGGCGTTGAGCCCTTCGTCAACTCGATGCAGAAGCTGCTGTCCAGCATCGACAGCGCCGGTGCCAGGAATATCCGGGTCTATGACGAGGATGCGACACAGATCCTCGACTGGCTGCCCGATGGCTCGATCGACCAGATCGACCTGCTCTACCCAGACCCATGGACAAAGCGGCGGCACTGGAAGCGCCGGTTTGTCTCGAAGACCAATCTCAACCGCTTCCACCGGGTGCTGAAGCCCGGCGCGCTGTTCTGCTTCGCCTCCGACATCGACACCTATGTGAACTGGACGCTGCTGAAATGCCGCGACCACGGCGGCTTCGAATGGCTGGCGTCCAACGCCGCCGACTGGCTGACGCCCTATGAGGGCTGGCCCAGCACGCGCTACGAGGCGAAGGCCAAGCGCGAGGGGCGGTCGTCCGCGTATCTGACGTTCAAGCGGGTCTGAACAAACGGAGGAGATCGGGAAAGTGGCATCATATCTGACCGAGCTCCGCAGCCTCATAGGACACCGCCTCATCCTGCTTCCAGCCGTCGCCGCCGTCATTCACGACGCACAGGGGCGATTGCTGCTGCAGGAAAAGTCGTCCGGTGAAGCATGGAGCCTGCCTGCAGGCGCCATCGAACAGGGCGAGACGCCACAAGCGGCCATCATCCGAGAAGTCATGGAAGAAACCGGTCTGACCGTGAGCTCGGCGCGCATTCTCGATGTCTTCGGCGGCGCCGAATTCCGTTACACCTATCCGAATGACGATCAGGTCGAATACGTGGTGACGCTGTTCAAGTGCGAGGTACGCGACACGGGCGGCGCCTGGACGGACGACGAGACGAAATCCATCCGATATTTTACGCAGGACGACATGCCGCCGCTGGCATTGCCTTATCCGCTATCGGCGCTATTCGGCTGAGTGCTTCAAGGCAAGCTGAGCGCTTGCCGGCAACCGTCAGAGACAAAACAGCGGCGCTCCGGGGAACGCCGTCTGTTTTTATCGACGTAATGTCTCAGTGCAGGCTGACCGTCTTCAACTCGTCCTCGGCAGCCTTGAAGAAGGTGCTCGAGCGGTTGTCGGTGAGCAGGATCGGCGTGCCGTCGGCGCCGAACAGGGCCCAGAGGTCGACGTTCGGGTCGATATCCGGGGCTTCCGGAAAACACCGGGGAACGTCCTCGGAGCGGATCTTTCTGATATATGCGACCTCACCGTTGCCGATGCCCGCAAGCTCGGTCTTGGTCAGGTGCGAATTGGCTTCTTTCATCAACATTCCTGTACCTCCAGAGAGAAGGGACCAACGGCTCGATTTGCGCCGTTGTCCTACTGTGGGACCGAAATGTTAATTTTCTTCACCATACGCGACGGTTCCGGCCGAATGAGATCGACCGACAGCAGGCCGTTCTTCAACCCTGCGCCGAGAACCTGCATGCCGTCGGCAAGCACGAATGTGCGCTGGAACTGGCGGGCGGCGATGCCGCGATAGAGATACTCGCGTTGGCCTTGTTCGACCTGGCGGCCGCGTATGACCAGCTGGTTTTCCTCGACCGAGATGTCGAGTTCTTCCTCGCTGAAGCCGGCGACGGCAAGAGTGATGCGGAGGCGCTCGGGATCGTCCGTGGCGCTATCGGCAGGCAGGCGTTCGATGTTATAGGGGGGATATCCGTCACTCGCCTTGGAAATCCGCTCCAGCGTCTTTTCCATGGCGTCAAAACCCAGCAGCAGCGGGCTGGCGAAAGGCGTCATTCGGCTCATCACTCTTCCAAGTCCTTGATGCAAGCGACCCTGCCGGACCTGAACTGCAGCATCCGGATATCGCTAATATGGGAACTTGGAGCGCCCCGCGCAAGTCGCGCCGCCGACAGCGTTGGCGCGTTCTCTTGACAAAGCGGGCTGCGGCTCGCATCAAATCGTGCCCCGCTCGGCCCAGCCGATTTGCTGTGCCGATTTGTGGCGGGAACATGAACATAAGGTGCATGCCTTGGGATATGCACCAGGAGGATGGAACGAGCGGAATGGCAGACCCGAGAAAGATCATTATCGACACCGACCCCGGTCAGGACGACGCGGCCGCGATCATGCTGGCATTCGGCAGCCCCGAGGCGCTGGAGGTGCTCGGCATCACCACCGTCGCCGGCAACGTGCCACTGTCCTATACCAGCCGCAATGCGCGCATTCTCTGCGAACTTTGCGGCAAGACCGACGTGAAGGTCTTTGCCGGCGCCGACAAGCCGCTCTCCCGCCCGCTGGTGACCGCCGAGCACGTGCATGGCAAGACCGGCCTCGACGGGCCCACGCTCGATGAGCCGACCATGCCGCTGCAGGCGCAGCACGCCGTCGACTTCATCATCGAGACGTTGCGCAACGAGACCGAGGGCGCGGTGACGCTCTGCACGCTCGGCCCGCTGACCAATATCGCGCTGGCGTTCCAGAAGGCGCCCGACATCATTCCCCGCATCCGCGAACTGGTGATGATGGGCGGCGGCTTCTTCGAGGGCGGCAACATCACGCCGGCCGCCGAATTCAACATCTACGTCGATCCCGAGGCGGCGGACATCGTGTTCCGCTCCGGCATTCCGCTGGTGGTGATGCCACTCGACGTGACCCACAAGCTTCTGACCCGCAAGGATCGCGTCAAGCGGATGGCCGAGATCGGCACGCGGCCGGCGATCGCCATGGTCGAGATGCTGGAATTCTTCGAGCGTTTCGATGTCGAGAAATACGGCTCGGACGGCGGACCGCTGCACGATCCGACGGTCGTTGCCTATCTGCTGAAGCCGGAGCTGTTTCAGGGACGGGATTGCAATGTCGAGATCGAGCTCAGTTCGCAACTGACGGTCGGGATGACCGTGGTCGACTGGTGGCACGTGACCGACCGCAAGCGCAACGCCAAGGTGATGCGCGATGTCGATGCGGACGGCTTCTTCGATCTCCTGATCGAACGCTTCGCCCGCATCTGACAGGATGACAAGAATAGCGTCTGAGAGATCAGGCCCGCGAAAGCGGGCCTGATCGGATCAGGCGTCCTTCTGGTCGAACACCGAATTCGTTTCGGCTTCGACGATCTTCGGGCCGCCCTTGGCGACGCCGACCATGGCCGGGCGCAGCACGCGCTCGCCGATCGAGAAGCCGGCCTGCACGACCTGAACGACGGTATTGTTCGGCACGTCGGGGTTCGGCACTTCGAACATTGCCTGGTGGAAATTCGGATCGAACTTCTGGCCAACCGGCTCGAGCTTGCGGACGCCATGACGCTCCAGCGTCGACAGCATCGAGCGCTCGGTCATCTCCACGCCTTCGATCAGCGTCGCAAGACCGGCATCGGCGGACGCGCGAACCTCTTCGGGAATGGCATCGAGCGCGCGGCGCAGATTGTCGGATACGGCAAGCATGTCGCGGGCAAAACCGGCTGCCGAATAGGATTTGGCATCCTTGACTTCGCGCTCGGTGCGGCGACGCAGATTGTCCATGTCGGCGGCAAGGCGCAGATAGCGGTCGCGCAGCTCGGCATTTTCGGCCTGCAACAGTTCCAGCGGATCGGGCTGCACTGCGGCTTCGTTCTCGACGTTTGCGGCGGCGTCGGCTGCGGCTTCTGCCGCGGCGGCGTCAGGTCCGTTCTTCGTCGTCTCGTCAGTCATGACGTTCTCCGGTCATTGGTGGCTTTTGGATGAGCCCGATATCGAACTTTGAACGTCAAAAATCAAGTCTGCGTGACGAAGAACCTATGAATTGCGGGGATCGGCCATAGCTCGGTAGTCCCGGACCGGGCCTGTTCGCAGACACCGGCGACATGCAATCGTTACTTTCACAATTCCTAATGTGGTGGCAAGGTTGGATATCAGCCAGGGAGATACTGAAATGGCCGAAGACAATGTCTATGTCGGAAAGTGCTTTTGCGGTGCCGTCGAACTGACCGTGACCGGCGAGCCGGTGGCGATGGGCTATTGCCATTGCCGCTCGTGCCAGCACTGGTCGGCAGGACCGATCAACACCTTCACGCTGTGGCAGCCGCAATCGGTGCGGGTGACAAAGGGCGGCGAGCATGTCGAGAGTTTCCAGAAGACCGATTACAGCGTGCGCAAGTTCTGCGACAAATGCGGCGGGCATCTCTACAGCGAGCATCCGCTCTGGGGGGTGACCGACGTCTATGCGCCTATCATTCCCGACCTCGCCTATGTCCCGACCATGCATGTGAACTACGAGGATACGATCCTGCACGTGAAGGACGGGCTGCCGAAATTCAAGGACATGCCATCCGAGATGGGCGGATCCGGCCAGCAACTGCCGGAGTAGCGGCGCGAATCGCCCTATTTGGCCGGGCGGGAAAGCCTTGCCATCAGCTGCGCGGTGTAATCGACCATCGGCACGATGCGCGAGTAGTTGAGCCGCGTCGGGCCGATGACGCCGACGGCGCCGACAATGCGGTCGTCCTCGTCGCGATAGGGCGCGACGATCAGCGATGAGCCGGACAGCGAAAACAGCTTGTTTTCAGAGCCGATGAAAATGCGCACCCCGGGGCCGCTCTCGGCTAGATTGAGAAGCTCCAGCAGGCTGTCCTTCTTCTCGAGATCGTCGAACAGCATGCGCAGGCGGTCGAGATCATCGGCGCCGGCGAGGCCTTCCAGCAGGTTGGCGCGGCCGCGGATGATGAGCTGTGCCGGCTTGCCCTCGTCGGCACTGCCGGACCAGACGGCAATGCCGCGCTCGACCAGATCACGCGAGAGGGCATCGAGCTCGACGCGTACGTCGTCCTTGAGACGGCCGAGCTGGGTGCGCAGTTCCGGCAGGGTCTGGCCGGTCATGTGGGCGTTGAGGAAGTTCGCGGCCTCGGTGAGCTGCGACGAGGTCACGCCGGCCGGCAGCTCGATGATGCGGTTTTCCACCTGGTCGTGATCGCCGACAAGGACGGCCAGCGCCTTGGTCGGCTCCAGGCGAATGAACTCGACGTGCTTCAGCACCGGATCGTTCTTCGAGGTGATGACGAGGCCGGCGCCGCGCGAGATGCCGGACAGCATGCGGCTTGCCTCGTTCATCATCGCTTCCATCGGGTTGTCGCGGTGTTCGGCGCGCACCTGGCGGTCGATATTGGCGCGATCCTCGGCGGAGAGATCGCCAACCTGCATGAAGGCGTCGACGAAGAAGCGCAGGCCGATCTGGGTCGGAAGGCGGCCGGCACTGACATGCGGGGAATAGACGAGGCCGAGTTCCTCGAGATCGCTCATGACATTGCGCACGGACGCCGGCGACAGCGACATGGGCAGGATGCGCGACAGGTTGCGCGAGCCCAGCGGCTCGCCGGTCTCCAGATAGCCTTCGACGATACGGCGAAAGATTTCCTTCGAGCGTTCATCCAGCGCGGCAACGGCATCCGAAATCGGCGACGACCTGAATTGCATTAAGCGTTGCGCACCTCGGCTGACAATGATGTCGCAAAATATAGCCATTCTCCCCGCACTAGCAAAAGGGAAATTGCAAATGCGCGCCGCCAATCGTAGAAGCGGTCAACAACATACAAGCACAGATGATCGAACCGGACGTCGCGCCTTGCGTTTCCGGCCCCGTGCATTCAGGAGAATACGATGCGGCCCTCAGGCAGAAAAACCGACCAGATGCGCAAGGTCACCTTCGAGCGCAACTTTTCCAAGCACGCCGAAGGCTCCTGTCTGGTGAAGTTCGGCGATACGCATGTGCTGTGCACGGCCAGCCTTGAAGAAAAGACGCCGCCGTGGCTGCGCAATTCCGGCAAGGGCTGGGTCACCGCAGAATACGGCATGCTGCCGCGCGCCACCGGCGACCGCATGAAGCGCGAAGCCGCGACCGGCAAGCAGGGCGGCCGCACCCAGGAAATCCAGCGCCTGATCGGCCGCTCGCTGCGCGCCGTGGTCGACCTCAAGGAACTCGGCGAACGCCAGATCACGCTCGACTGCGACGTCATCCAGGCGGATGGCGGCACGCGCACGGCATCGATCACCGGCGCATGGATTGCCCTCTACGACTGCCTGAAGTGGATGGAAAGCCGCAACATGATCAAGGTCGAGCGGGTTCTCAAGGACCACGTCGCGGCGATCTCCTGCGGTATCTTCGCCAGCCAGCCGGTGATCGATCTCGACTATCTCGAGGACTCGTCGGCCGAAACCGATGCGAATTTCGTGATGACCGGCAAGGCCGGCATCGTCGAGATTCAGGGCACGGCCGAAGGCACGCCGTTCAGCGAAGAGGAATTCGGCGCGCTGATGGCGCTTGCCAAGAACGGCATTGCCGAACTGGTGGAGTTGCAGAAGCAGGCGATTGCCTGAAGGCTTTAGGTTTGAAGCAAGCCCCCTCCCCAACCCTCCCCACAAGGGGGAGGGCTTAACCCGGCTTCACCGCCGAACCTCGATTGAGGCAGGCGCGCGCCACGGGTCTTCTCCCCTTTTGTGGGGGAGATGGCCAGCAGGCCAGAGAGGGTTTTAGCCTAGCACACGAAGACAAGCGCCCGGAGAATGACACCATGATCGACGGCATTCTTGAAACCGCGCTTTATGTCGACGACCTCGATGCCGCCGAGCGCTTCTATGGCGGTCTCCTCGGCCTCGAGAAAGTTCTGCGCCATGACAACAGACACGTCTTCTTCCGCTGCGGCCCGGGCATTCTTCTGATTTTCAACCGCAGCGAAACGATCAAGCCGCCATCCGCCGACGCCCTGCCGGTTCCACCACACGGCACGACGGGAGCAGGGCACGCCTGTTTCAGGATGAATGCGGAAGCGATTGACTTGATCGCGGAAAAGCTCAACAAAGCGAGCGTTTCCATTGAAAGCGATTTTTGCTGGCCGAACGGGGCGCGATCGATCTATTTCCGCGATCCTGATGGCAACAGTCTGGAATGCGCCGAACCGAAACTTTGGGGCCTTTAGGAACAAGAATGCGCAAGCTCGATACCAAGACCATCGTCGTCGCCAGCCACAATGCCGGCAAGATCCGCGAGATACAGGACCTGATCGGCCCGCTCGGCTTCACCGCCAAGTCGGCCGCCGAGCTGAACTTCGCAGAGCCTGATGAAACGGGAACGACCTTCGAGGAAAACGCAAGGATCAAAGCACTGGCTTCGGCTGAGGCTTCCGGCCTGCCGTCGCTCTCCGACGACAGCGGCCTCATGATCGACGCGCTTGGCGGCGATCCCGGTGTCTACACCGCCAACTGGGCGGAGACCGAAGACGGCACGCGCGATTTCGCGATGGCGATGCAGAAGGTCGAGACGGCACTGGAGAAGGCGGGCGCCGCGAAGCCGGAACAGCGCACGGCGCGCTTCGTCAGCGTGCTCTGCCTGGCATGGCCGGATGGCCACACCGAGCTATTTCGCGGCGAGGTCGAGGGGACCGTTGTCTGGCCGCCGCGCGGTACCGCGGGCTTCGGCTACGACCCTGTCTTCCAGCCTGAAGGCTACGACACCACCTTCGGCGAGATGAGCGCCGAGGAAAAGCACGGGTGGAAGCCTGGCGACGCGCAGGCGTTGTCGCACCGCGCCCGCGCCTTCAAGATTTTCGTCGAAACCTGCCTGGACGCATAAGACCCATCGTGGACACCTTGGAACAGCCAAACCTGACGCGCAATGCCGCACTCCTGCCCGATACCGGCGAACCCGGTTTCGGCGTCTACGTGCATTGGCCGTTCTGCGCCGCCAAGTGCCCCTATTGCGATTTCAACAGCCATGTCCGCCACCAGCCGGTTGACCAGGAGCGCTTCACCGCCGCCTTTCTGAAAGAGATGGCGACGATGCGGCAGCTGAGCGGGCCGAAGACGGTCACCAGCGTGTTTCTCGGCGGCGGCACGCCCTCGCTGATGAACCCATCAACGGTCGCAGCCATTCTCGACGGCATCGCCAAAGAGTGGCACATGCCCGACGGCATCGAGATCACCATGGAAGCGAACCCTTCCAGCGTCGAGGCCGAGCGCTTTCGCGGCTACCGCGCCGCCGGCGTCAACCGCGTCTCGCTCGGCGTGCAGGCGCTGAACGACCGCGACCTCAAGTTCCTCGGACGTCTGCACGACGTCGAGGATGCGCTGAAGGCGATCAAGCTGGCGCGCGACATATTTCCGCGCATGTCCTTCGACCTGATCTATGCACGGCCGAAGCAGACGGTGGAGGAGTGGGAGCGCGAGCTGCGCGAGGCGATCTCCTATGCCGTCGATCACCTGTCGCTTTACCAGCTGACGATCGAAGAAGGCACGCCCTTCTACGGCCTGCACAAGATGGGCAAGCTGATCGTTCCCGACGACGACCAGTCGGCACTGCTCTACGAGGCGACGCAGGATATCACGGCCAGTGAGGGCATGCCGGCCTACGAGGTGTCCAACCATGCCCGCCCCGGCGCGGAGAGCCGCCATAACCTGACCTACTGGCGCTATGGCGACTATGCAGGCATCGGCCCCGGCGCACACGGGCGCCTGACGCGCGGCTCGATCAAGCTCGCCACCGCCACCGAACGCAAGCCGGAGACCTGGCTCGACCTCGTCGAGCGCGATGGCCATGGCGTGCTCGATCAGGAGCAGCTCGGCTATGACGAACAGGCCGACGAACTGCTGCTGATGGGTCTCAGGCTGACCGAAGGCGTCGATCTCGCCCGCTGGCAGCAGCTGTCCGGCCGCGATCCCGACCCCAAGCGCGAAGAGTTTCTGCTGGAACACGGCTTCATCGAGCGGATCGGCAATTCACGGCTGCGCTGCACGCCATCGGGGATGCTGATCCTCGATTCAGTGGTGGCCGATCTCGCCTGCTGAGGCACGCGACGCCGGCCATCCCGCGTTGTTCACGCCTGCCGGACGATGGCGCCGATGGCGTTGACGACAAGGCGCGCGGCGGTCAGCGCCGAAAGGCCATCGATGTCGGCCGGCGGATAGAGCTCCACAAGATCGAAGCCGGCAATATGCGCCCGTCGGCCAAGGCCCGCGATAAGATCGATGACCTGCGTGTATGTCAGGCCGCCGGGCGTGCGCGCCGCAACACCCGGCATGATGCCCGGATCAAGACCGTCGCAATCAAGGGTGACCACGACACGCGCGCCTTCGGGAATATGGCGAAGGGCAGCGCCGACGCCTTCAGCGTGAATTTCACGCGCCGTCACGATCCGGCTGCCATACCGCTTCGCCGTCTGCAGCTCCTCGACGCGTGCGCTGCCGACGCTGCGGATGCCTGCCTGCACGATGCCGGCGACATGCGGCATCTCGCTCGCGCGGCGCATCGGGTTGGAATAGCCGTGGCGTTCACCGTGGAGTTCGTCGCGCCAGTCGATGTGGGCGTCGATCTGCAATATCCAGATCGGCCCGTGGCCGGCAAATCCCGCAAGAAATGGAATGGGCACGGAATCGTCGCCGCCCAGCAGGATCGGCACAGCGGACGACGCCAGGATCTGGCGCGTCTTCGCCTCGATCCCCGCCCGGTTTGCGGCATTGTCATGCATGGTTGTCGGGACGTTTCCCACGTCGATACAGCACACCAGTTTGCCGTCGAACAGCGGTCCGCCGAGGTCGAAATCCCAATGTTCAATAAGCGCCGCATCGGCGTGGCTTGCCGCACGGATGGTGTCGGCTGCAACCGCATATGCGCTGCTGTCCTTGCCGGGATAGGTGCTGCCGTGCCCTGCTCCAAAGATCACGATACGCGGCTCGGCGTTGTCGGCAAGGCGATCGGGTAGGCCGAGAAACGAATGAGAAACGGTCATCTTCCGGTGATTCCAATCATCGCTACTCAGAAGGTTTTGTCGCGCAGGTTAGCAGGCAGCCGGAGATCACGCCAAGCGTTTCCGCAACCGCGCCAGCAGCCGCCCGTCGATCGCCGCGAGGCCGATCGCGATCATCGCCATGCCGACCAGATGTTTTCCCTGCAACTGCTCACCCAGCACCGCTGCACCGAGCAGGATGGCGCTGACCGGGATCAGGAAGGTAACGAGCATCAGGTTGGTGGCGCCGGCCGCGGCAAGAATCCGGAAGAACAGCACGTAGGCCACGGCGGTCGACAGCAGCGCCAGGCCGAGCAACGCCATCCAGGTTTCCGCCGATGGAGCGGCCAGCGTCCAGGGCCGGTCAACGATGAGCGCGATCGGCAGCATCAGGATGGTGGAGGCAGTCACCTGGCCGGCGGCGGGGATCAGCGGCGCCATTCCCATCTGGCGAAAGCGGCGGCCAAAGATGCCCGCGAAGGAATAGGAGATCGCGGCGCCGAGCACCGCCAGCTGCGCCAGAACATTTGCCCCGAGATCGCGCAGCGCGTCGAGGCCGATCATATAGGCAACGCCGGCGAAGCCGACGAGAACGCCGAACAGGCGATTGCCGGTCATCTTCTCGTCCGAGGTCATCAGGTGCGCGACGACGACGGCAAAGAGCGGCGTTGTGGCGTTGAGGATCGAAGCGAGGCCGCTGGCGATATGGGTCTGCCCCCAGACGATGAGGCAGAACGGGATCATGTTGTTGAGAATGCCCATGCCGAAGAAGGCGGCCCAGGAGGCACGGTCGCGCGGCATGACATGGCCGGTGGCGCGGACGATGACATTAAGCGCCAGCGCCGCGATCAGCACACGGCCGGCCACGATGGTGAAAGGCGGCAGGCTCTTCACCAGAATACCATTGAAGAGGAACGAGCCGCCCCACAAAAGCGAGAGCACCAGCAGCATGCCCCACTCCGCGACGCCCATCTGTTTCTGCTGCATCTGTTTCTCTCCCTTTGCCGCACGCTGATACGCCGGCAAGCGCCGCCGCGCCACCCGATTCCCGCGCTGTTGTTGCCATGGCTTTGATGCCGACATTATGAAATCGCCAGATGCCGCGCAAATGGGTCTCGGGAATGAATGCCGGGACCGGGGCCAGCCATGGACACATTGGCGGCGACCGGCAGGCGACGGCGATCGCACTGCAAAAGTGGAGCCGATGGCTCATAAAAGACTTTCCTGCTGCGCTTTAGCTGATTATCATAGTCAAGATATCAGGACGCACACGGGCAAGGCCGATACTGCATTATGACAGTTCAACAGGTGGCACGGATGGCGCCTCGGCCCCCGCAGCCGATCGGCCTCTCCCACGCATTTTCTGGCGACCATGCTTGGTGCCGCGAACGGATGATGCTTGTTGACGAGCTTGAGGGCGGCATTCCGCTGCCCGAGTTCTTCGCGAACGGTGGCTTCGAACGATCAATCAATCGCTACGCCGAGGTTTCGAAGGGCAAAGATCGTCGCGCCGTCGTCTCGATGTGGTCGCTCTATTATTTCGCCGGACTGACCATTCCCTATATTCTTGCCCGCCGCCTGGCCGGCCAGCTGCTGCCCGTCGCATTCGAGGAGATGTCGATCGCGCTCCACGACGACGGCCTGCCGCGCGCTTTCGGGGTTCATCACCGCGGCAGCATCGGTGAAGCTGGAGAGGCTGACGATTTCGGCACCGTCGGCCCGCTGCTCGATTCACATCTGGCAGAGGTCGTTTCCCGTCTCAAGGTGTGCGGCATCGCACCAAAGCTATGCTGGAACAACGCGGCCGTTTATATCGACTACACGCTGCGCCTGACGGAGCCTGATAGCGTTGCCGGGCGTCCAGCACCCGACTTGCCGCTCTTCGTGCGCGGCTGTCTTCCCAATGGTGGTCCCAATCCGTTCTGCGGCAGCGTCAGACAAGTCGAAGACGGCGGGGAGATGATCCAGCGGCGCAAGATCTGCTGCCTGCGCTACATGCTGCCTGGCGTGCCCAGCTGCGGCAATCGCTGCGCCCTGCCAAGCCAGCGCAACCCGCAATAAACTTAACCCATATCCCGCCCCTGCGGACCGGCCAAAGAGAACGGCCGGGATCGCTCCCGGCCGTTGATATCTTACATGAGATCGACGACTATTCGTTGATCAGGCGCTTCAGCAGTTCGATCTCGTGCGACAGCTTGGTGTCACCCGAAATCAGTTCCTCGATCTTGCGAACGGCGTGCAGCACGGTCGTGTGGTCACGTCCGCCGAAGCGACGGCCGATTTCCGGGAACGAGCGCGGTGTCAGGGTCTTGGCGAGATACATGGCGATCTGGCGCGGCTTGACGATGACGCGCGTGCGGCGGTTCGAGACCAGTTCCTGGCGCGAGACATTGTAGTGCCTTGCGACGATGCGCTGGATATCCTCGATACGGACGCGACGCGGCTCGCCGGAGCCGACCAGATGGGCCAGAAGCTCATCCACACGCTCGATCGACAGATTGGGCTCGAAGGAGCGACGGAAGAGCAGCTGGTTGAAGGCGCCTTCCAGTTCGCGGCCGCTGGCGGTGATGCTGCGGGCAACGTGGTTGAGAAGCTCGCTGGAGATTTCCAGCGACGGATCTTCGGTGCGGGCAACCTCGAGGCGACGCTTGAGGATTTCGAGACGCATCTCGTAATCCGGGCCGTCGAGCTCGATGGCAACGCCACCCTGCAGACGCGAGCGGACGCGGGGATCAAGCGATTCCAGCTCCCACGGGGCGCGGTCGGCAGCAACGACGACCTGCTTGGCGCTGTCGAGCAGCATGTTCAAGAGATGGCAGAACTCGTGCTGGATCATCTTCCCCTGCAGGAACTGCATGTCGTCGATGATCAGAAGGTCGATGTTGCGCAGCGAGTCCTTGAGGGTCAGCGCATCATTGTCGCGGATCGCGGTTGCGAAACGCCACATGAAGTATTCCGCCGTCAGATAGACCACGCGCAGCTGGCGCGGGTTCTGCACCGCCGCATTGGCGATCGCCTGCAGCAGGTGGGTCTTGCCGAGGCCGACCGTCGAATGAACGAAGAGCGGGTTGAAGCGCACGGCGCCCTGTCCAGCTTCGGCAATCGTCTTGGCGGCTGCGAGAGCAACGCGGTTGGAGCTGCCCTCGACGAAGGTGTCGAAGGTAAAACGGTTATCCAGCGGCGAACCGAACAGCGGCTGGCCTGATGTGGCCGGACGGGCTGCGGATGCGGCCGAAACGGCCTGCTGGACGATCTGTCCGGCCTGCTGGGCGACAGGACGGCGAATGGGAGCGACCGAAGATGCCGGCTCTTGGGCGGCCGTTTCTTCCGGCTTGACTGCTGCCCGGGTCGCGGTGCGAACCAGGATTTCGACCTTCAGGATTTCGGAATCTTCCGCCTGGAAAATGCCGGTGATCATGTCGAGGTAACGATTGTTGATCCAGGACTTCAGAAACGTCGTCGGCACCGTCAGGCGCACGACGCTCTTGGAGACCGAATGAAGCTTCAGCCGGGCAAACCAGCTTGCATAGACATCCGGGCCGACTTGCGCCTTCAGGCGAGCACTGACTCTTTCAAAAAGTATGCCATTCTTCATGTCTCCCTTTTCCCCCGCCGCTTCTGGGCAAATAGAGCCTAACGCCTGAGAGACCTTGTCCGAGCTGTCCAAGGCACTCGCCGCCATAGAATTCATGTGCATATTGCCGCCTTATAGTTCCACCGGCCGACCTTAATTGCGGTCGCCCGATCAATTCCCCGCTTATAGCCCTGCAGCAGCACCCTCATGCTCTACTGCCGGCCGGTTCACTCAGACGCGTGCCTCATAACAAGAGGCGACTATCGGAGGGCAAGCCGATCCGCTTCATGCGGTCCTGTGCTTCCCGTCTCCTACCGATGCTCGTTCCTCGTCCATCGAACATCAGCCCTGCCTGCGTATGTCTTCTTCTTCCGAGCGCGCACGCCTCGCGTGCAAGTCTCAAAAAAAACGCACAAGAGATCTCAGTCCGCGGCAGCCACAGCCGCGGTCCAACCTGCACCAGTGCGTGAAAATCCGGAGGTCGAAACTTCCGTAACAAAAGGCACAAAGCAATCAGCCTGCCAGCGTGGCAGTTTTCAGACCAGCCTTAAAACAGGTGATGTCCGAGCCCCTTGTTGAGAGGCATTTAGGCAGGATCGGGGGTCGAGATCAACGGTGATATTTCCGCAAAATTAAGCACAGCCGGTTGACTCCCGCGGCAGATTTAGGGCGGTGCACAAGTACCAAAAAAGAATCGCTTTTGAATCAAGGAGATTCAGGAAACCGGCAATTTTGACACGCATAAAAAGAAAAAAAGAAAAAAGCCGCTTGACTCGTTTTAGACCACGCAACGGAAGGTCTGAGTCTATCCGGCTGAGAGCAACCTGATGCAAGTATATGATTTTGCTATGTTTTTCGTGTCATTCGTTCGACATGAAATCGTCGCCGAATTAACCATAGCAGGGGCAGCGAACAGAATCGAAAAAGCCCGACAAAGTTGCCGGGCTAATCATATAGTAGGTTTTCTTAACGAAAGCTTACGCGGTCGCTGCGACCGACAGAGCCTTCACACGAGCAGCGAGGCGCGAGACCTTGCGGGATGCCGTGTTGGCGTGAAGAACGCCCTTGCTTGCGGCGCGTGCCAGTTCAGGCTGCGCGACCAGGAAAGCTTCCTTGGCCTTGGCAGCATCACCGGATGCGAGTGCTTCTTCGACCTGACGAACATACGTGCGAACGCGCGAACGACGAGCCTTGTTGACGTCGGTACGGCGGGCGATCTTGCGGGTCGCTTTTTTCGCCGAAGTTGTATTGGCCATGGATGCCTCTCTCAAGAATTCGAACAAACTCCGCAACCGCCGCGGGCCTTGCGGCCAATTCCTACACAGCAATGCGGGAGCATTATCGGAAAACCGGACTGGCTTCCCGAACCTTGGGCGGGCATATAACCCTAAAGCCGACCGGCGTCAACGCGCATTTTGAAGGAACCGCCGCCTTTTCCATTCGGGCTCAGCGGTTCTTGAAGGCGGGTTTACGCTTTTCCATGAAGGCTGTCATGCCCTCTTTCTGGTCTTGTGTCGAAAACAGACTGTGGAACAGGCGGCGTTCGAAACGGAGCCCTTCTTCCAGCGTCGTCTCCAGCGCGCGATTGACCGCCTCCTTGGCCATCAGCACGGAAGGGCGCGACAGCGAGGCGATCCTTGCCGCCGCTTCCAGCGCTTCGTCGAGCAGCCGGTCGGGCGCCACCACACGCGATACGAGTCCTGATCGCTCGGCTTCTGCGGCGTCCATCATCCGGCCGGTGAGGATCAGGTCCATCGCCTTGGCCTTGCCGACAGCGCGGGTGAGGCGCTGCGAGCCGCCCATACCGGGAATGATGCCGAGCGTGATCTCCGGCTGGCCGAACTTCGCGGTTTCGGAGGCGATGATGAAGTCGCAAATCATTGCCAGCTCGCAGCCGCCGCCGAGGGCAAAACCGCTGACGGCAGCAATCACCGGCTTGCGGACCTTGGCGATATCGTCCCAGCCGCCGAGGAAGTTGCTACCGTAGACGTCAACGAAGTGGAGCGGCTGCATCTCCTTGATATCGGCGCCGGCAGCGAAAGCGCGCTCGGAACCGGTTAGCACGATGGCGCCGATGCCGTCATCGACCTCAAAGGCGGCGTGTGCCTGCAACAGCTCCTTCAGCACCGTGGAATTCAGCGCGTTCAGCGCCTGCGGCCGGTTGAGCGTGATGAGGCCGACATGGCCACGGGTTTCGACGATCAGCGTTTCATAGGCCATGGGCTTCCTCCCGGTGGAACAGTGTCGATCTGACTAGATCTGGCAGACAGGGCAATAGAAGGTGGACCGGCCCGCCTGAACGATGCGGGCAACGGTACCGCCGCAATCGGGGGTACGGCAAGGCTGGCCTTCGCGATCATAGACAGAGAAGGAGTGCTGGAAATAGCCGAGCGAGCCATCGGTCTGGATATGATCGCGCAGCGACGAGCCGCCGGCGAGGATGGCGTCGGCGATGACGTCGCGGATCGAGGCGACGAGGAGCTCCATCTGCTTTGTCGGTTTTCCGGTTTTCGTCACCAGCGTGGCGGCGGCGCGCGTCGGCTTCAGGTGCGAGCGCCACAGCGCCTCGCATACATATATATTGCCGAGTCCGGCGATATTCTTCTGGTCGAGCAGCGCGCTCTTCAGCGGCTGCGCCTTGCCCTTGAAACGCTCGGCGAGATAGGCGGCGCTCAGCGTGTTGCCCGTCGGCTCGGGGCCGAGGCCGTAGAGAAAGGGGTTGATGTCGAGTGCAGTGCGCGCGGCCATGTCCATGAAGCCGAAGCGGCGCGGGTCATTATAGATGACGCGGCTGATGCCGCCCGGCCCCTCCAGATGGAAGATCGCGTGATCGTGCTTCTCGTCCTTGGAGCGCGGATGGTGGAATTCGCCTGGTGTCTCCGCGATCGGGCCATTTTCGATGCGGAAAGAGCCGGACATGCCGAGATGCGAGATGATGGTGTTGCCGTCGTCGAGATCGATCAGCAGATACTTGGCGCGGCGGCCGAGCGAGACGATCGTGCGGCCGGAGGCTTTCTCGCCGAACTCCGGCGGAAAGGGAAAGCGCAGATCGCCGCGCCGCAGCTCCAGTCTGACGATGCGCGCACCTTCCATGGTGGGTGCAAGCCCGCGTTTGACGGTTTCGACTTCTGGCAATTCCGGCATCTTAACCCATCTATATCGAACATGTTTCAACCGTCCGCGATGTGCGCTATAGCGCCAAGGTGTCGCGGACCGGACCGTGGCAACAGATAGCGCCGCCGGCCCGATTTCGCTATGGTCGCCGCGTTGATTTAAGAGATTGGAGTACGTCGATGTCAGACAGCCGCACCTCCGCCGATGGCGGCATGGAAACGTCCTATGGTTTCCGCGAAGTGGCAGGCGGCGAAAAGCAGGGCCTCGTCAACGACGTCTTCCATAAGGTCGCCAAGCGCTACGACATCATGAACGACGTGATGTCCGTCGGCATGCACCGCGTCTGGAAGGATGCGATGATTGCAGCGCTCAATCCGCGCAGGGAGCCGGACTACAAGACGCTCGACGTGGCCGGCGGCACGGGCGACATCGCGTTTCGCATCATCGAAGCCTCGAACCGGATGGCGCACTCCACCGTGCTCGACATCAACGGATCGATGCTTGCGGTTGGCGCCGAGCGCGCGGCCAAGAAGAAGCTGTCCGACAACCTGACTTTCGTCGAGGCGAACGCGGAAGACCTGCCGTTCGAGGCGAACAGTTTCGACGCCTATACCATTGCCTTCGGTATCCGCAACGTGCCGCGCATCGACGTGGCGCTGAGCGAGGCCTATCGCGTGCTGAAGCGCGGCGGGCGGCTGCTGGTGCTGGAGTTCTCCGAAGTGGACATGCCGCTGCTCGATCGCGTCTACGAGACATGGTCGTTCAACGCCATTCCGAAGTTCGGCAAGGCGATCACGGGCGATGCAGAGCCCTACCAGTATTTGGTCGAATCCATCCGCAAGTTTCCGAACCAGGATAATTTCGCGGCGATGATCCGCAACGCCGGCTTTTCGCGGGTGAGCTATACCAACTACACCGGCGGTATTGCAGCGCTTCACTCGGGCTGGAAGATCTGATCGGGGATGCGTCAGTTCCTCGCATCTCCCTCATTCCTGTGCTCGTCACAGGAATCCAGCGTACTCCCGTCCGGGAGTGCCAGAGACTCTTTCACTCTGCTTGATTCATTCACCGCGCGGACGCGCGGTGGCTGGATTCCTGTGACATCGCCCGGGCGAAGCCTGGGCACAGGAATGAGGGCGCAGAGGTCTGGGATCGCCTCGACCCAAGCAACGAGCGTGATCGCATGAGCACAGTATCGGCCTATTTCCAGCTCTGGCGGGTTGGGTGGATCCTCGTGCGCGAGGGCGTCGTCTCGGCGCTGCCGTCCGACGATCTGCCGCCTTCGATCGCCACCGCCAAATCCTTCGTCGGGCTGTTTGCCCGTAGGCGCGCCAAGGAGCGGAAGCGCAGCGACAGGCTGGCCAAGGCGGTGGAGCGGCTCGGCCCCTCCTACGTCAAGATTGGCCAGTTCCTGGCGACCCGGCCCGACGTCGTCGGCGTCGAGTTCGCCGACGATCTGGCGCAGTTGCAGGACCGGATGGCGTTTTTCCCGGATGCCGCCGCCAAGGCCAATATTGCAGGCTCGCTCGGCCGACCGGTCGAGGAACTCTACACCAGCTTCGGCGCGCCAATCGCCGCCGCCTCGATCGCGCAGGTGCATCCGGCGGAAGTGATGACGCCACAGGGGCGCCGGAAGGTGGCCGTCAAGGTGGTGCGTCCCGGTGTGCGACAGCGCTTCACCCACGATCTCGAGGCGATGTATCTCGTTGCCCACCTGCAGGAGCGCTTCATGCCCTCCAGCCGAAGGCTGAGGCCTGTGGAGGTCACGAAGACTCTGGAGCAGACGACCAAGGTCGAGATGGACCTTCGCTTGGAAGCGGCAGCGCTTTCGGAGATTGCCGAGAATACCCGGGACGATCCGGGCTTCCGTGTTCCAACCGTCGACTGGGAGCGCACCGGGCGCGACGTCATCACGATGGAGTGGATCGACGGCGTCAAGATGTCCGATGTCGAGGGGCTGAAGGCCGCCGGCCACGATCTCAACACGCTTGCCGACACGCTGATCCAATCGTTCCTGCGCCACACGCTGCGCGACGGTTTCTTCCACGCCGACATGCATCCGGGCAACCTCTTCGTCGATCCGAAGGGGATGATCGTCGCGGTCGACATGGGTATTGTCGGGCGGCTGGGGAAGAAGGAGCGCCGTTTCCTCGCAGAAATCCTCTACGGCTTCATTACCCGCGATTACATCCGCGTCGCGGAAGTGCATTTCGAGGCGGGCTACGTGCCCGGCCACCACAATGTCGAGAGCTTCGCGCAGGCGATCCGGGCGATCGGCGAGCCGATCCACGGGCAGCCGGCCGAGACGATCTCGATGGGCAAGCTGCTGACGCTCTTGTTCGAGGTGACCGAGCTGTTCGACATGGCCGCAAGGCCGGAACTGGTGATGCTGCAGAAGACGATGGTCGTCGTCGAAGGCGTTGCCCGTATCCTCAACCCGCGCTTCAACATGTGGAAGGCGTCGGAGCCCGTCGTCGGCGAATGGATCCGCAACAATCTCGGACCGAAGCGGATCGCAACCGATATCAAGGACGGGCTGAAGGCGGCCATCAAGCTTGCCGAGGCGGCCCCCGAGATCGCCGCCAAGACCGAGAAGTTCCACCACGAACTCTTGAAGATGAGCGAGAACGGCGTGCGCTTCGACGCAGAGACGGCGGAGGCCATCGGCAAGGCGGAAGCCCGCCACAGCCGCTCCGGCCGCTGGGCGCTCTGGCTGATCGCGCTGACGCTCATCTATATCGCCTGGGCGGTCAGCTGACCGCCCCTTGTTCGGCTTTTACCGCCGCGACAACCTTGCCGCGGCAAGCGACGCGATCATGCCGAGCACCAGCAGCGTGAGCGTGAAGGCCACGACGGCATTCCAGCCGTCGGCGCCCCAAAAGTGGCCGCCAGCGGAACCGGCGACGCTGGAGCCGATATAATAGGACAGCAGATAGAGCGACGAGGCGTGGCCCTTGGTGCCCCGGGCGAGCCGCCCGACCAAGGCGCTTGCCACCGAATGGGCGACGAAGAAGCCCGAGGTGAGCAGCACGATGCCAAGGATGATCACGGGCAGAGAGGCCGATAGCGTCATCGCCACGCCTGCCATCGACAGTGCAAGGCCAGCCGGCAGCACGACGAAGTGGCCGAATCGGTCGCCCAGCAGGCCGGCCAGCCAGGACGCGGCGATGCCGAAAACGTAGACGGTGAAGATCAGGCCGAGCTCGGTCTGGTTCAGGCTGTAGGGCGCCTCGACGAGACGGAAACCGATATAATTATAGACCGTGACGAAGCTGCCCATGGCGAAGAAGCCGATGGAGAAGAGCAGCGGCAGGGCCGGATTGGTGATGTGGCCGACCCAGGCGCCGAGATGGAAACGGGCATTGAACCCCTTGCGCGGCGTGAAGTTGCGCGACGCCGGCAAGAGCAGGAAGAAGCCGATAGCGGCGGCAAGGCCGATCAGGCCAAGCGTTCCAAGCGCGATCCGCCAGGAGAAGAATTCGGCCAGCATGCCTGTGACGACGCGACCGGCCATGCCGCCGAAGGCATTGCCGGCGATATAGAGGCCCATCGAGGCGCCGAGGCCGTGCGGATCGATCTCTTCCGACAGATAGGCCATGGCGACGGCGGGCACGCCGCCGAGCAGCAGTCCCTCGACTGCGCGGATGACCAGAAGCGCATGCCAACTCGGCACCAGCGCGCAGGCAATCGTGCACAGGGCAGCCCCCAGCAGCGAGGCGAACATCAGGCTGCGGCGGGGGAAGCTTTCGGAGACGGCGGCGGCGCAGAAGATCGCGAAGGCGAGAAGCCCGGTCGAGAGCGACAGCGACAGCGAGCTTGCCGCAGGGCTGATGCCGAAATCAGCCGCGAAGATCGGCATCAGCGGCTGAACGCAATAGAGAAGCGAGAAGGTGGCGAAGCCTGAGAGGAAGAGCGCGAAGCTGGCGCGCCTGTAGGCCGCCGTGCCGCGCAGGAGGAACTGCTTTTCCCCAGGCTCGGCGTCTGTCTTGGCGATGACGGTGAGATGAGGGCGGGAGGGAATTTCGGAGGGGAGTAACTGCTTGTCTGCGGCGCGCGGCATTGAGGACCAACCTTTCACGCCTTTTGATCTAGCCAAAACATCATCATTTGTCCAATATATGGAACTGGCATTCTTGATAGGTTTTGGAGATACCGATGGAGCTGCGCCATCTCCGCTATTTCCTCGCGGTGGCCGAGGAGAGCAATTTCACCCGCGCGGCGGCCAAGCTCGGCATCGGCCAGCCGCCGCTCAGCCAACAGGTCCGCGACCTCGAAAACGAGATCGGCGCGGCGCTGTTTCATCGCGTGCCTCACGGCGCCGAACTGACGGAGGCGGGTGTCGCCTTCCTGCCCGAGGCGCGGGCAGCGATCGCATCTGCCGAAAAGGCCAAGCTTGCGGCACAGAGGGCGACGCGCGGCGAGACCGGGCGGCTGGCGCTTGGCTTCACCGCCTCCTCGGCCTTCAACACGGCCGTCAGCGGCACGATCCGCCGGTTTCGCGGGCAGTGGCCGGATGTCGATCTTTCCCTCACCGAGATGAACAGCAACTGGCTGATGGAAAAGCTGATGCGGCAGGAGATCGACGCCGCCTTCATCCGCCCAGGCCTGGAAGATCCGAAAGACGTCTACCTGAAGCGGCTGGCGGACGAGCCGATGCTGATCGCGCTGCCGGCGCACCATCCATTGGCGGCGCGGGAGACGGTGCCGCTGTCGGCGCTTGCGGGGGAACCGTTCATTCTCTTTCCGCGCACGGTCGGCCTCAGCCTCTATGACGATATCGTGCGCGGCTGCCGCGATGCCGGCTTCGAGCTCGTCGTGACGCAGGAGGCGCCGCAGATCCCCTCCGTCATCAATCTCGTCGCCGCCGATCTCGGCGTGTCGATCGTACCCGCCTCGATCGCCCATCTGAAGCTCGATGGCGCCGTCTACCGACCGATCGAGGGGCCGCCGCTGGTGGCACGTCTCGGGCTGGCGATGCTGAAGGCACAACGGTCGCGGGTGGTCGGCAACCTGATGAGCCTGATCTGAGTTCAGCCCGATGGGTCCCAGTAGGGCGGATCGCCGAAGGTCTTGCGGAGATGATCGGCGACGGCCCTGAGTTTGGCGGATGGATTGCGGCCTTCCGGATGCGCCATGTAGATGAACTCGGCCTCCGGCTTGTAGCCGACGTCGATTTCGGTGAGCAACCCTTCGCTGATCGCCGGGCCGGCGATGAAGGCGGGCAGCAGTGCGATGCCGAGACCGGCGACGGCGGCATCGCGGATCATGTCGCCATTGTTCATGCCCACCGCCTGGCTGGCGCGCACGACGATTGCCCCATCCGGCGTCTGGAAGCGCCAGTCGGAGACGCCGCGATTGGTGTAGAAGATGCCCTTGTGGCGATCGAGATCGGCCAGCTTTTTCGGCGTTCCGTGGCGGGCGAGATAATCCGGTGACGCGACGAGGATGCGGCGGCTGCGGCTGAGCTTCCAGACGACCAATCGGGAATCGACGATCGGCCCGTTGCGGACGACCGCGTCATAGCCTTCGGAAGAGACATCGACGCGGCGATCATCGATGTCGAGCACCAGTTCGATCTCGGGATGTTTTGCCAGGAAGGGATAAAGCGCCGGGCCGAGATGCATGCGGCCGAAGGTGACGGGGGCTGCGATGCGCAGCGGACCGGACAGCGTGCCGCGCCGCTCGGCCATCTCGGCGGAGGCATCCTCGATCTCCTGGACGATCCGCGAGGCGCGCTGAAGAAAGGCCGTGCCGTCCTCCGTCAGAGTGAGCTTGCGGGTCGTGCGGTGCAGGAGCACGCCGCCCAGCGAACGCTCCAGTTCAGCCAGCCTTTCGCTGACCACGGACTTCGACAGGCGAAGGCGTCGCGCCGCCTCGCTGACCGAGCCGGATTCCACCACCGACACGAACGCCGTTATTCCTTCGATTTTGATCATCGTTCGGCATTTCCGAATTCGAGTTCCGCTATTTGGAGACTAATCCGAACGAAAAGAAAATGCCATCTTCCACTCATCGAACGGGGCGGCACACGCTGCCCCACCCCAAGAAGGAGATGGAAGAATGACCCGCTTGAATGGAAAAGTCGCCATCATCACCGGCGCCAGCGCTGGTATCGGCCGCGCAACGGCCAAGCTGTTTGCAGCCGAAGGTGCCAAGGTCGTGGTCGGCGCCCGCCGCCAAGCCGAGCTCGACAGCCTTGTCGAGGAGATCAAGGCTGCCGGTGGCGACGCCGTGGCCGTTGCCGGCGACGTGCGCTCGGAAGACTATCACAAGGCGCTGGTTGCCGCTGCGGTGGAGCGCTACGGCAAGCTCGACATCGCCTTCAACAATGCCGGCATTCTCGGCGAGGCCGGTCCAAGCACCGGCGTATCGGAAGCAGGCTTTGCCGAGGCGCTGACGATCAACCTGACCGCCTCGTTCCTCGCCGCCAAGCACCAGATCGGCCAGATGGAAAAGAACGGCGGCGGATCGGTGATCTTCACATCGACCTTCGTCGGCTACAGCTTCGCATTCCCTGGCGTGGCCGCCTATGCCGCCAGCAAATCCGGCCTGATCGGCCTGACGCAGGCGCTGGCCGCCGAATACGGCGCCAAGAACATCCGGGTGAACGCGGTCCTGCCCGGCGCCGTCGATACCGACATGTATCGCGAGATGAACGACACGCCGGACAAGCAGGGCTTCATCACCAACCTGCATGCGCTGAAGCGCGTGGCCACGCCGGACGAGCTTGCACGCTCGGTTCTCTACCTCGCATCGGACGATTCCAGCTTCGTCACCGGCACGGCTTCGCTGGTCGACGGCGGCGCCTCGATCACCCGCACTTGACCGCAGGCCCGATCATACTCTCCATAGGCACGGATGATCGGGCGCCGCGCATTTCACCCCACACCGCACAGTCAACAGAACCGGGCGACAGGCCCGCATCACAGGGATCAACGTCAATGTCACGCTTGCAGAACAAGACAGCCCTCATCACCGGCGGCACCAGCGGGATCGGGCTTGAAACCGCCCGCCAGTTCATCGCCGAGGGCGCGCGCGTCGCGATAACCGGCAGCAGCGCCAAGAGCGTCGAGGCTGCCCGCGCCGAACTCGGCGACAAGGCTCTCATCATCCAGGCCGATGCCGGCAATGTTGCCGGACAGCAGGTGGTCGCCGGCGCGATCAAGGATGCGTTCGGGCATCTCGACATCCTCTTCGTCAATGCCGGCGTGGCCGAGTTCGGCCCGCTGGAACAGTGGAGCGAAGCCGCCTTCGACAAGTCGATCGCCATCAACGTCAAGGGTCCGTTCTTCCTGATCCAGGCGCTGCTGCCACTGTTTTCCAAACAGGCCGCGATCGTGCTCAACACCTCGATCAACGCGCATATCGGCATGCCGAATTCCAGCGTCTATTCGCTGACCAAGGGCGCGCTGCTGACGCTGGCGAAGACATTGTCGGGCGAACTGATCGGCCGCGGCATTCGCGTCAACGCCGTCAGCCCCGGCCCGATCGCCACGCCGCTCTACAGCAAGCTCGGCGCATCGGAAGCCGACTCGAAGGCGATGGCAGCACAGATTCAGTCACAGATCCCGGTCGGCCGCTTCGGCGATGCCGCCGAAGTCGCCAAGACGGTGATCTTCCTCGCCTCCGACGAGGCCGCCTATATCGTCGGCAGCGAGCTGATCATCGATGGCGGGATGAGCAATCTCTGAACGTCGGCGGCAATAGCATATATGAAGGGCCGTCGATGAAGCATCGGAGGCCCTTGCTTTTATCGCGCGGCTTCGACAAGTCGACGAATGGCTGTGTCCAGCGTCGTCGTTCCCTTCTCGGGCTCTCCTTCGAAGCGGATCCAGCCGTCGTTGAAGCCGTCGATCATGCGGATGCGCGGCGTGGGATTGGTCATGCCCTGCCCGCGGAACAGCCCTTCCCAGCTGTCGCGGGCAACGACTTCGGCGCTGACGGGCTTGCCAAGAGCCCGGGAGAAGGCGGCGGCGATATTATCGGGTGTTACCGGCTTCGGCCCCTGAAGCTCGACGATCCGCGTGCCGGTCCATGTCTCCCGCAACAGCGTCGCCGCCCTTTCTCCCACATCGGCGACCGAGACCATCGGATAGGCCTTGTGGAGGGGCTGTAGAAAGCTTGGGACGATGCCGGTTTCGCGGGCCGCAGCCACATCCCAGGCGGCGTTTTCCATGAACCACGCAGCGCGGAGGAAGGCGATCGGCAGCGACAGCGCCGAGAGCGCCTGCTCGACAAGGCCGAGCTGGCTCAACAGGTTTGGCTCCGTCGCCTGCGCGCCAATGGTGGAGAGGCAGACGATTCTCGCCGGCCTTGCCTTGAGAAGCGCCGTCGTCAGGGCGTCGATCACGGCGCGCACTTCAGGAAAGCCGGGTGTCGGATCGAAGGTCGGCGGGATCAGCAGGAAGACGCCGTCCGCGCCCGAGAAGGCCGCCGCCAAGGCGTCGGCATCGGTCATCTCGGCAAGCGCCAGCTCGGCGCCGCGGTCTTGCCAGACCTTGCCCTTGTCGGCGTTGCGGGCGACCGCGCGGACCGGCAGGCGGGCGTCCAGCAAGTGGTTGATGACAACACCGCCGACCTGGCCGGTCACGCCTGTGATTGCGAACATGGGGGAACTCCTTTGGTTCGTTTTTCTGCTCGCCGACAACATGATCGCTTCCCATCTTTGACTGAAGTGCGCTTCTATCACATGATTACTGACCAGAAATCACGGATGGATCGATGTTCGACGGACGATTGCTGAATGGTGTGAGCGTGTTGGCGGCCGTGATCGAAGGCGGCAGTTTTGCGCGGGCGGCGGATGCGATGGGGCTGTCTCCGTCCGGCGTCAGCCGTGCCATCGCGCGGCTGGAAAGTCGCATCGGTCTGCGCCTGCTCGACCGCACAACCCGCACCATGCGGCTGACCGACGACGGCGCCCGTTTCTACGAGCAGGTGGCACCGCTTCTCGCCGGCATCGAGGAGGCGGCGACGGCCGCGTCCGGCGTGGCGCAATCGGTACGCGGACGGCTCCGGGTAAATGTCGATCCGTATTTCTCGCGGCTGGTGCTCGGACCACGGCTGGGCGTCTTCCTCGACCGCCACCCCGACCTGCAGATCGAGATCATCACCCGCAACGAGATCGGCGATCTCGTTGCCGACGGCATGGACGTGGCGGTGCGTTTCGGAGAGCCGGCGCAGACCTCGATGATATCACGGCTTTTGATGCACACGCGGGTGATCACCATTGCCTCACCCGCCTATCTCGCGAGGCACGGACTGCCGACAGCGCCTACAGATCTCGGCGACCATACCTGCATCCAGTTTCGTGACTCGCTGACCGGCCGGCCTTTCGAATGGGAGCTTCGGCGTGGCGCGGAGGTCGTGCCGATCGAGACGCGCGGGCGCATTCTCGTCAACGATGCCGGGACGACGCTTGCCACCTGCCTTGCCGGTATCGGCATCGCGCAGGTGTTTTCGCTGGGGATGCAGGATTATCTGGAGAGCGGCCAACTGATCGACCTGTTTCCCGACTGGCCCGACGAGACCTTTCCGCTCTACGCCTTCTATCCCTCGCGCCAGCATGTGCCGGCGAAGGTCCGGGCGTTCATCGATTTCTGTGTCGGGATCGTTCAGGAATAAGGAGGCATCGCGGCGGATGCCTCCGTGCCGGCGTCAGATCGATGCCCGCTTCCGGGTCCTGACGTAGATAAAGTCCAGCGCCAGCATGAGCACGAGCGAGACGCCGACGAGCGGAAAGATGACCCCGCCGACCACGAGGATGGCGATCAGCCCGCGGAACACCCTGGGATCGGACGGCATAGGGGGAACACCGAGCGAGCCCGCCGGGCGCCGCTTCCACCACATGACACCACCCGAGACCACCAGCACGACGATGCCCATGCAGGCGGCAAGCAGCACCAACTGGTTTGCGAGGCCGAACTCCTGGCCCATATGGACGTTGACGCTCCATTCCAGCGCCTTGCCGAGCGGACCGTAGTCGGCGTAGCTCATGTCGATCAACGGCTTGCCGGTGTATTGATCGAGATGCACGACGCGCTGCTGGCTGAGGTCGTCGGGATAGACGGAGCCGGTGTAGACGCCCATCGCATCGACAGGGATGTTGATGGCGTAGCCGTGATGCAGGCCCAGCCGGTCGAAGGTCGCGATCGCCTGATCGAGACCGATCGGAGTTCCGCCGTGATGGTGATCCGGCGACTGCGGCACCTGCGCCTGCTCCAGCGACCATGTGGTCTTGGCAACATGATCGATATGTTCGTCGGACATCGGCACGGCGACGCGGACACCGGCGGGATAGCCGAAATTGTTGCCATTCGCCCACTCGTTGACCCTGGCGCCCCAGACGCCGGACCAGGGCATGCCGGTCACGGCCAGGAAGACGATGAAGACGCCGACGAAAAGGCCGACGACCGCATGGGTGTCGCGCCAGAACACGCGCTTCTTCGGCGTGCCGCGAATGCTGAGGACGCCGCCGCTCTGCTTGCGCGGCCACCAGAGATAGATGCCGGTGCCGACAAGCAGGATCGCCCAGCCGGCCGTGATCTCGATCAGCGCACGGGTGAAGGAGCCGAAATATTTAAGGCTGTGGAGATAGCGTACCGTCCACATTATCGTACCGCGATCCGGCAGCGAGCCGAGCACCTTGCCGCTGTAGGGATCGACATAGACGGCGAGTTTTCCCTGGCTTGGCGTGTTGACGGTCACCTCGACCGACATCTGGGGATCGGCGGGATCGGTGAACTTGATCGCCGTGCCGGGATAGGCGGCGAGCGCCGCGGCCAACATGGCGGACGGCGACTGGGCGGATGCAGCAGTGGTCGCCTCGACCCGCTTCAGGTCGGAATGGACGATGTTGTCGATCTCGTCCTTGAAAAGATAGAGCGCGCCGGTGATGGCCAGCGACAGCATGAACGGAAGAACCAGCAAGCCGGCGTAGAAATGCCAGCGCCAGACGGCGCGGTAGAAATCGGATGCGGAACGCACGGCTGCGCCAGTGCTCTCCCGACCGATGGTGAAATCGGACATTGGATGTCTCCTAACGATGATGATGGGGCCACCACGGCGTTGCGTGCCGGCGATCGGACGTCAGGAAACGAAAGGTGGCGCTCGCGGCTGGGCAATCAGCCGGCGCAGCGCGGGCCTGATCGATGTATCAACGGCAACCGCCACAACAGCGGACATGTAGAGCGCGACATGGGCGACTGCGGTGTCCGCACCGAGAATGGCCGGCATCGCAAAGGATGCGAGACGGCACAGCGTGCAGCAGGGACAATCCGCGGCCTTGCCATGCGAGGAGCCGTGCGATGCATCGTCCTTGTCGACCTGCTGCAGGGAGACCTCGCCCATGATCGAACAGATCGCCTGGAGCGGATCAACCGATATCGCGGCCATGGCGCCCTGCGCTTGGCCGGAGAGCAGACCCTGGATCATCAACAGGCAGGCGACGAGCAGCGCGATGGCGCTTGCCGATACCCTGTCCCGCAATACTGATCTGATCATCCCCATGCGACGTGCATGCCACAGGTTCGGCCGCGTGTCACGCGAAACCGGAACCTGCTTTATGGATGTTAATTATCTGATTTCATAGATCAAAACCCTTTCCTCCAACACCCCTGCGACGATTGGCCTGAGGCGCTTTCAACAGGTGTCACGGAAATCGGCAACACGGCCACCCACCGCCCTGTTCACTCCTCGCCAGACGCATGTCGCAGTTGGGCATTTATTTCCGCGGGCGGCGTGTCATACATTGCATCAGCGGCATCTCGACCGCGTGATTCCCTTCCATTTCGAGCGGCCTCCAGCCGCTCCGGAGATTCCCATGCTGTTCGGCGTCCTCTGCGGCATTGCCACCTGCGCCCTGTGGGGGCTGACATTCGTGGTGCCGCGCGCCATCGCGCCGTTCACGACGCTCGACCTGACCGTGACGCGCTACGGGCTGTTTGCGCTGACCAGCGTGGCGCTGATGATCCATCCCCGGTTCCGACCAACCGGCATCAAGCTTCGCCCGATGATCACGGCACTGCTGCTCGGCGGCATCGGCTATGTCGGCTACTTCATCAGCGTCGCCTATGCCGTCCGGTTCGCCGGCGCCGCCATTCCGCCGCTGGTGATCGGCACGATGCCGGTGATCCTGGCGCTGATCGCCAATTTTCGCGACCGTTCCGTCTCCTGGCGATTGCTGGCGCTGCCGCTCGGGCTGATCGCTGCCGGGATTGCCTGGGTCAATATTTCGGTGTTCTCCTCGACGCCCACCGGGGACCGGGCGATGATCGTCTACGGCATCGCCTCGGCGGCGATCGGCCTTGTGCTCTGGGTCGTCTATGGCCTTGCCAGCACGGCCACGATGCAATCCGCCAATGCGCCCGACATCCTGCAATGGACGGGACTGCAGGGCATCGGCGCGGGGCTCGGCAGCCTGGTGCTGATCCCGCTGACATCGCTGAACACGCCGATCGTCTATACCGACATCGACCTGCTGCGCTTCGCGCTCTGGTCCCTGATCATGGGGCTTGCCGGCGCCTGGCTGGCGACGCTCTTATGGATGATCGCGTCAAAGCGGCTGCCGCTGGCGCTGGCCGCGCAGTTGATCGTCGCCGAGACGGTGTTCGGCCTGATCTTCGGTTTCGTGTTCGAACAGCGGCTGCCGACGGTGGCCGAAGCCGGTGGCTCGCTGCTGCAGCTTGCCGGCGTCGGCATGGCGATCGCGATCTTCAGCCGCGTCCGCCAGCAGCGGCACGCCTGACGGTCGATTGCTTATTATCCGCCAAAGGCTTAGGGTTTCTCACCATTCCTTTTGCGACGGATAGGCGTCATGGTTCTCAGCGGCAAACGCATCCTTCTCATCATCTCCGGCGGCATCGCGGCTTACAAGAGCCTGGACCTGATCCGGCGACTTCGCGAGCGCGGTGCCTCGGTGCGGCCCGTAATGACGTCAGGTGCGCAGCAGTTCGTGACCCCGCTTGCCGTCGGCGCGCTTGCCGCCGACCACGTATTCACCGACCTGTTTTCGCGGCAGGACGAGCAGGATGTCGGCCATATTAGGTTGGCGCGCGACTGCGACCTCGTCCTGGTCGCGCCCGCGACAGCCGACCTGCTGGCGAAGATGGCGAACGGGCTGGCCGATGATCTGGCCTCGACCGTGCTTCTGGCCACCGATCGCCCGGTGCTGGTTGCTCCAGCGATGAACCCGCATATGTGGAACCACGCCGCGACCAAACGCAATGCCGCAACGCTGAAGACTGACGGAATCCGCTTCATCGGCCCGATGGCGGGCGAGATGGCCGAGAGCCGCGAAGCCGGCGTCGGGCGCATGGCGGAACCGCTGGAGATCGTGGCGGCCGCCGAAGCGCTGCTCGATACCACCCCCAAGCCGCTGGCCGGCCGCAAGGCGATCGTCACCTCCGGGCCGACGCATGAGCCGATCGACCCCGTTCGCTACATCGCCAACCGCTCTTCCGGTCGCCAGGGCCATGCGATCGCCGCGGCGCTCGCCAGGCTCGGCGCCGATGTGACGCTGGTCTCCGGCCCCGTCAGCATCGCCGATCCGGCCGGGGTCTCGACGGTGCACGTCGAGCGGGCCGAAGAGATGCGCGACGCAGTGCTGACCGCCCTGCCCGCCGATATTGCCGTGATGGTGGCTGCTGTCGCCGACTGGCGCGTGGCGTCTGCATCCGACCAGAAGATCAAGAAGCACCCAGGCGAATCCATTCCGACGCTGGCCCTGACCGAAAATCCGGACATCCTGAAGACCATCGGCCACCACACGATGCGACCTAAGCTGGTGATCGGCTTTGCAGCGGAGACGCAGGACGTCGACAACAATGCGAAGGCGAAGCTGGCGCGCAAGGGCGCCGACATCATCGTGGCCAACGACGTTTCACCGGTAACCGGGATCATGGGTGGCGTTCGCAACCGAGTGAAGATCGTCAGCCACAACGGCATCGAGCAATGGCCCGACATGGCCAAGGACGAGGTGGCATCGAAGCTTGCGGCGCTGATCGCCGACCGCTTCAGGCAGGGATAGCGATCGGCGTATCTCTTGCCGCAGCCGGCGTCGGGCCGAACGGGGTGATATCGAGGCCGCTGTCCGTCAATATCACGGCGCTGCCGTCCGGAATTTCCGCCCAGGCATCGACTTCGTCGTTGAGCGGCTCGGACACCAGGCAATAGCCGTTTCCGACCGGCGAGGCATAGAGCGTCGGCGCCTTGCGGTCGGTCGCGTAACGGATCGCATAGAGTGATTTGCCGTCGGAGAAGGCAGCGGTGTAGCGCACCAGCGCGGAACCCAAAATGTTTTGCGCCAAGCCCTCGACGAAGCGGATCATCTCGGCCATCGCGGAAATCGGCGTCTGGCGCAGGCCGAACTGCAGCGCCAGCAGGAACATCAGCTCGGAATCGGTGGTGCCGCCGCGGGCATTGAAAAGATCGTCGTCGAGCATCGCCTCCATCGACCGGCGCAGGCGCTCGAAACCTGATATCTGGCCGTTGTGCATGAACGACCAGTTGCCGAAGACGAAGGGATGACAGTTGTCGCGCCTTGTGCCGCCGCCGGTGGATGCGCGAACGTGCGCCAGGAACAAGGGCGAACTGATCTGCCGTGCTAGGCTCTTCAGATTGCAATCGGACCAGGCGGGCAGCGTATCGCGGTAGCGGCCGGGCTCGGGGTGATCGCCGTACCAGGCGATGCCGAAACCGTCACCATTGGTCGCGGTCTTGGCGCGGGTGGCGCAATGGGACTGCTCGATCAGGGAATGCGCGGGCGAGGAAACGAGCTCCTCGAGATAGAGGGGTTTACCGCGATAGGCTGCCCAGCGACACATGCTCACTTCACTCCGCAACCCGCCATGCCTGCGGCGGGAAAATGCTGAAACGTACCGACGATTGTCGAATCCGATGGTTAATAAGAACTAAACACCGGCATGGCTTGCAACCCGAAGATGACGTTTTTCTGACATTGACGGCGATCAATTTCCGCGATGCAGCATTTTCTTTCGTGAGATTGATTTACGGAGGCGCAATGGTGGGTCGGCCTGTGCTTGATGGAACGGGCGAAATAGCCTATATTCCAGGAGTGAGAGGCAGGTTGCTGCCTGCCTTTCGTTTGCTTAGACCAAGAGATTTACCCGGATCTCCAGTAGCCAGCTGGTCCGGGTTTTTCTTACCCTAAACGTGATGCCAAGTGGAAACCACATAGCTCACCTCCTTGTGGGATAGCGAGACCGATCGCCGCGGTAGGGGTTGCCCATCTTGCCCGATCCCGCCGGCTGGCACGGCGGACGCTGCTTTGCTACCCACGCCACAATCAACATCATCCCTTGGTTGCAATTTCCATTCCATCGAGATTGGGCCTTGCATCCCGCGAAAATCCTCTTACCTTTTGTTTATCGACAACAGAACGAAAGGAAGGTGATCCAATGTCTAATGAGATTTCGGACCTCGTAACTGGCTTGGAAGTGGTGATGACGGCGAGGCAGCCCTCGCACTGAACCTCCGCCTTCCTGGGATCGCCAAAGCGGTCCGGCCGGATTACAGGCCAAACTCATGGAAAGGGTCGCTTCGTGCGGCCCTTTTCCGTTTTCAGGCCGCCGGATTGACGAAATGCAATTCGTGGCATAATCGTAAAGTCATCAGATGACTTTACGAGATGAAAATGCAGCCGCTCTCCAAGACCAACCTCGCCGAAAACGCCACGGAGGCCATCCGCAGCGAAATCCTGTCCAAGCGCTGGGCCGTGGGCGACAAGCTGCCGAACGAGGCGACGCTTTCCGCAATGTTGTCGGTCAGCCGCGGGACGATCCGCGAGGCGGTGCGGGTGCTCGCTTCGCAGGGGTTGCTGGAAACACGGCAGGGGTCTGGAACCTACGTGCTCTCGACCACCGACACCGCGCTGCCGCTGACCATGGCGCGACGCGCCGGTTTGCGCGATCTGTTCGAGGCGCGTTGCGCGCTCGACGTCGAGGCGGCGAGGCTCGCGGCACTGCGGCACACGCCTGAGATACTAGCGACGCTGCGCACGCTTCTTTCCGCACGCGGCAATTTCGATGGTCGCGACAAGGCGGCCTTCATTGCCCGCGACCTTGCCTTCCACAAGGCGGTGATCGCCGCTTCCGGCAACCGGGCGATGATCGAAATCTATGATTTCTTCTCGTCGTCGATCACCGAGACGATCGAGGCGACGCTGGGAGAAGATATTCCCGAGCCCGATATGCAGGCGCATACCGACATCGTCGATGCGATCGCCACAGGCAATGCCGACCATGCCGATGCCGCCGTGCGCCGCTTCATGGCACCCGTCATCACGGCGCTCGACCGGATGATCCTTTCATGACCGCTCCCCTGCAAGACGTCGCCCACATCTACGATCACGCTGACGAACAACTGATCGACGCGGAAGCCGACAGTGTTCCGCAGCCACGCCCGCCATCCGGGAAGAGTGCTGCGGGGCGGGTGATGCTCGGCATCAGCCTGGTGCTGATCGCCTTCAATCTGCGGCCGCTGTTCTCAAGCGCGTCGACGCTGCTGCCCGAAATCCGCAGCGAGCTCGGACTGTCAGCGCTGGGCGCGAGCCTGCTGACGACGCTGCCGGTGATCTGCCTGGGTGCCTTTTCGCCATTGGCGCCGAAGTTGGCACAGCGCATCGGCGCCGAACGTACGCTTCTCGGCGTCCTGCTGCTGCTGGCGCTGGGCACGGCGATGCGCGGCCTGTCCTCCATTCCGCTGCTGTTTATCGGTTCAGCGCTGGCCGGCGCCTGCATCGCCGTCGGCAATGTGCTGCTGCCCGGCCTGGTGAAGCGTGATTTCGCCGATCGCGCAGCGCTGATGACCGGCTTTTATACGATGGCGCTTTGCGCCGGTGCCGCGGGTGCCGCTGGTTTCACGCTGCCGCTCGAAAAGGCGTTCGGCGGCTCGATGGCGGCGGCTCTTGCCGTCTGGGCACTGCCTGCCCTGCTGGTTGGCCTGATCTGGCTGCCGCAGGTGCTGTCGACCAAAAACGAAGTCAAACGCAGCGGCTTTTCGGTCGAGGGGTTATGGCGAGACCGGCTGGCCTGGCAGGTGACGTTGTTCATGGGACTGCAATCGGCGGTCGCCTATTGCGTCTTCGGCTGGCTGGTGCCGATCATGCGCGAACGCGGCATGGATGGCGTGACGGCGGGCGCGATCGTTTCCGTCTCGGTGATGGTGCAGGCGGCGTCCTGCCTCGTCGCACCGCAGATCGCCGTGCGCGGCAAGGACCAGCGGCTGATCAATGCCAGCCTCTGCGTGATCGCGGTCGTCGCGCTGCTCGGGCTGCTTTTCGCGCCGCTTTCGACCGTGTGGTTCTGGGCTGTGCTGCAAGGGATCGGTCAGGGCGGTCTGATCGCGGCGGCGATGACGACGATCGTGCTGCGCTCGCGCGATCCGCATGTGGCGGCGCATCTTTCCGGCATGGCGCAATGCGTCGGTTATTCTCTCGCCGCCATCGGGCCGCTGATCGTCGGGCTGATCCGCAGCTGGACCGGCAGCTTCGCGTGGTGCGCCGTGCTGTTCGTGGTGATCGGGATCGTAGCCGCGATCAACGGCTGGAACGCCGGACGCTCGCTGCATGTCAATGCGCGGACCGTCGAGAAACTTGGCTGACGCCGACATCACCATCTCTTGATGCCGGCGGCGCGGTCGCTGATGCTAGGCTGCGCGCACCGACGGCATTTCTGGAGGAACAGCCTGTGCGTCTTCGATCCGCCTTTGTGGCCGCGGCCCTGCTTGCCGCTCTTACGCCCGCCCTGTCGCATGCGCAAAGCAATCCCGCGGCATCCGGCGGCGGCGCGCCGTCCTCCAACGAGGCCCCGCGCCCAGAGCCCAGTAGCCGCGAGGGCGTTTTGAAACTGCTGCCAGACGATTCCGTGACACAGCACGAGATGACGATCGGCGGACAAAAGCTTGCCTACAACGCTACCGCCGGGACGCTCGACATGTTCGGCCAGGATGGGGCAGAGACCGCCGCGATCTTCTATACCGCCTACGTGAAGAAGGACGGCGGCAAGGACCGGCCGTTGACCTTTGCCTTCAACGGCGGACCGGGCGCGGCATCGGCCTTTCTGCATCTCGGGCTCGTCGGACCGCGGATCGTCGATTTCGGACCGAAGGGCGATGACGGGGCTGGCGCCAAGCTGATCGACAATCCGCACAGCTGGCTCGACTTCACCGACCTCGTGCTGATCGACCCGATCGGCACCGGCTGGAGCCGCACCGTGAAAGCCGACGATGCGGCCAAGTACTACAACGTCAACGCCGATGCCGAGAGCATCGCCAAGGCGATCGCGCTCTATGTCGCCCACAACAACCGCGCGTCGTCGCCGAAATTCCTGCTTGGCGAGAGCTATGGCGGCTTTCGCGCGGCGAAGGTGGCGGGTGCGCTGAAGGACACGCAAGGGATCATCGTCTCCGGCGCGGTGATGCTTTCGCCGCTGCTCGAGGGGCAGCTGATGTTCGGGGCGGACGAGTTCGCGCTTGGCGCGGCGCTGGAGCTGCCGTCGCTAGCCGCCGCCGAGATGGACCGGCGCAAGGGCTTCGACGAAACGAAGCAGCGCGAGGCGGAGCGCTTCGCGCTAGGCGAATACCTAACGACACTGGCGGGCGCCGCACCTGAAGGCGATGCCGCCAAGACGTTCTACTCCAAACTGTCCACCCTGACCGGCATTGCCGAGGATGTGGTCGCAAAGAACCGCGGCTTTCTCGGCAACGCCTTCGTTAAGCAGGTCGGCCAGGCGGACGGACAGGTGGCGAGCGCTTACGATGCCGCCTTCACCACGCCCGATGCCTATCCCGAAAGCAGCGATGCGCGTGGCGACGACGCGATCCTCGACGGCTTCACGCGTGCCTATGGCGGCGCCTTCGCGGACTACGCGCGCAACGAGCTAGGCTTCAAGACCGAGATGACCTACACGCTGCTCGACAGCGATGTGAACCGACAGTGGGAATGGGGCCGCCGCCGGGGCGGCGGCTCGCGGTTTCAGGCTAGCGTCACCGGCGATATCCGCCAGCTTCTGGCCGCCACGCCAAGCTTCCGGCTGCTGATCGCACACGGCTACAGCGACCTCGTCACGCCCTATGGTGTCAGCCGCTACGTAGTCGATCACCTGCCGGCATCGCTTGCCGGCGACAGGGTGGGGCTGAAGGTCTATCAGGGCGGCCATATGTTCTACACCAGGGCCGATCAGGGCGCACTTTTCACCGCGGATGCGAAGGCGTTCTATCAGGGCCGGACGTCCGCGACGCCGGGGGATTGAGCTTCGGATGACCCGCGTGCGGGGCCGGTGTGGCGACGCCAAATCACCTTTTGGGGTTGTCGTTGTGGTTTCCTGCCATATTTAGACCACATGTCCTATCAAGCGCAGCATTCCAAATCCTCGAAGCCGCAGCAGGTTTCCGGGACCTCGTTCCTGTTCAACCTGCTCCGGTCCTCGGCCGCCGAGTGCGCGCTGTTCCTCGATATCGACGGCACGCTACTCGATCTCGCCGACACGCCTGACGGCATCGTCGTGCCGCCGACCCTGCCGTCGCAGCTCGATGCGCTGTCGCGCAAGCTCGATGGCGCGGTGGCGCTGGTGACAGGGCGGGCGCTTGGTTATGCGGACCAGCTGTTTGCCCCCTACCACTTCCCGATCGCCGGCCTGCATGGCGCCGAGCAGCGGCTACCGGATAGCCGCGTCGTGCGGGCCGAAACATCCGACGCATTCGAGACGCTGAAGAATGATCTGCGACAGGCAACATCCAACTTCGACGGCGTGCTGATCGAGGACAAGGGCGCGGCCGTCGCTGCCCATTACCGGCTGGCTCCACAGAGGCAGACCGATCTCGAGCCGCTGATGGAGGCGTTTCTGGCCAAGGCTGGCGAGAAGTGGACGCTGCAGCGCGGCAAGATGGTGCTGGAAATCCGCCCGGCCAGCGCCGACAAGGGCCATGCCGTTGAGACCTTTCTGTCGGAAGCGCCATTCGCCGGCCGGCTGCCGATCGCGATCGGCGACGACATCACCGACGAGGCGATGTTCCATGTCGCCAACCGGCTGGGTGGTCATTCGATCCGCGTCGGTGCGCCGCTCTCCGGCACCGCCGCATCGCTGACAGTTCCCAATTCCGCCGCACTGCGGGAACTGATCGCGCATCTCGCCGTTTGACCATCGCAGCACAACCATTGCCATTTTATGCGTATTGCGTTCTTGAAAGGAATTGCCCGTGAGCCGTCTTGTCATCGTTTCCAACCGTGTCCCCGTTCCCGAGAAGGGCGGTGCCGCAGCGTCGGCCGGCGGCCTCGCCGTGGCGCTGCAGGCGGCGCTGCAGGAGCGCGGTGGCATCTGGATGGGATGGTCGGGCAAATCGAGCGGCGAGACGGAGCCCGGCCCGCTCTCGATCCAGGAAGAAGGCAAGATCACCTATGCGCTGACCGACCTGACCGAGAAGGACGTCGATGAGTACTACTTCGGCTTCGCCAACCGGGTGCTCTGGCCCATCTGCCACTATCGTCTCGATCTCGCCGAATACGGCCGCAAGGAAATGACCGGATACTTCCGCGTCAACCGCTTCTTCGCCCATCGGCTGGCGCCGATGCTGGAGCCTGATGATACGATCTGGATCCATGACTACCACCTGATCCCGCTGGCCGCCGAGCTCAGGCAGATGGGGGTGAAGAACCGCATCGGCTTCTTCCATCACATTCCCTGGCCGCCGGCCGACGTGCTGGCGACGATGCCGGTGCACGAGGAGATCATGCGGGGGCTCGCCGCCTACGACCTCGTTGGCTTCCAGACCGATCACGATCTCGAGAATTTCGCCGGCTGCCTGCGCCGCGAGGAGATGGGCGACGCGCTCGGCGACGGGCGTTTCAACTCAGGTGACAAGATCTTCAAGGGCGGCGTCTACGGGATCGGCATCGAGACCGAGGCCTTTGCGAAATTTGCCCGCAAGGCTGTTACCCACGCGATGGTGCACAAGGCCAAGGAAAGCATTATCGGCCGCGACCTGATCATCGGCGTCGACCGACTGGACTATTCCAAGGGACTGACGCAGCGCATCGACGCGTTCGAGCGCTTCGTGGTCAATAACCCGGCCAACCAGCGCAACGTCACCTATCTGCAGGTGACGCCGAAATCACGCTCGGAAGTGCCCGAATACGAGCAGATGCAGCGCACCGTCGCCGAGCAGGCCGGCCGCGTCAACGGCGCGCTGGGGACTGTGGACTGGGTTCCGATCCGCTATATCAACCGCTCGCTCAGCCGTCCGATCCTGGCCGGACTCTATCGGCTGGCCAAGGTCGGCCTCGTGACGCCGTTGCGCGACGGGATGAACCTTGTGGCCAAGGAATATGTGGCGGCGCAGGATCCCGAGAACCCCGGCGTGCTGGTGCTGTCGCGCTTTGCCGGTGCGGCGCGCGAACTCAAGGGTGCGCTGCTGGTCAACCCCTACGATATCGAGGGCACCGCCAATTCGCTGGCGCGGGCGTTGAACATGCCGCTGGATGAGCGCAAGGAGCGCTGGCAGCGGATGATGGACTATCTGCTCGTGCACGACGTGTCGCGCTGGTGCGACGACTTCCTGGAAGATCTGGCTGCCTGATCCTTTCTGTGTCAGACGCGGTTCTTTGTCAGACACCGGCCTCCGCCAGCATCCAAGCGCCGAGCTGTTCGCTTTGCGGCGTGCGGCTCTTCGGCTGCAGCAGCCAGTAGCCGCGATCCGGCGCCTCGAGCGCCGGACCGGCAATGGCGAGGATGCCGGTCGACAGCAGCGTATCGACCAGGCCCATCCAGCCGAGCGCCAGCCCCTGCTCGCCGAGCGCTGCCTGCACCACCAGCGAATAGGTGTTGAAGCGGAGATCCCCCTGCCCCGAATAGGTTTCACGATCGACGCCGAGTTCGGCGAAATAGCTGCGCCAGTCGAACCACGGCGAGGGTACCGCGGTGTCCAGATGGACGAGACGGTTGCGGGCGAGATCGGCGGGGGTGGCGAAGGGGCCGTTGCGCTCCAGAAATCCGGGGCTGCAGACCGGCGCCACGCGTTCTGGCAGCAGCATCCTGGCATCGCGGCCGAACTCGGCGCGGGAGCCGAACACCACCGAGATATCTCCCGTGCCGGAACGATCGCGCTCCATGCGCTGCGTGGCGACGATCTGGATATCCATGTCGGGATAAAGCAGGCGAAACGCATGCATGCGCGGAATGAGCCACAGCGCCGAAAATGCATAGTCGGTGTGCAGCCGGATCGACGGACGCTCGACCTCGCTGCGCAGCCGGCGCGCCAGCTGGTCGATGTCATCGACGCCTTTGGCGACGATCTCGAACAGCCGTTGGCCCTCCGGCGTGAGCTGGACGCCGCGATGCTGGCGGGTGAGCAGGCTGATGCCGAGCTGTTCCTCGAGCCTGCGGATCTGGTAGCTGACCGCCGGCTGCGTCAGGCCGAGCGCGGCAGCGGCGGACGACAGACTGCCAACCTTGCCGATCTCCGCGAAGATGCGCATCCAGCCGAGGTCCAGGGGGCGCTCTGCCATAAAAAATCCTTATGCCAACCATCGAAAAAAGCTGCCTTCACAGGCGCAAGCTTAGTGTTGTTCAATAAAACCATCAAATGACAAAAAGGGGAAATGCGATGACGAGAATTTCTGCGATCCGCCGTCTAGCCGCCGGCGTCATGCTCTCTGCTCTTGCCGCCGGAGCGGCGTCCGCCGCTGACGACGCGTCATGCAAGGTGATCCGCATGTCCGATCCGGGCTGGACCGACATCACCGCCACCAACGGCGTGGCCTCCGTGATCCTGACGGCGCTCGGCTACGAGCCCGATGTCAAGACGCTGTCGGTGCCGATCGGCTACCAGTCGATGAAGAACGGCGAGATCGACGTCTTCCTCGGCAACTGGATGCCGGCGCAGAAGGCCTTCATCGACGACCTGACCGCCGCCAAGGCGATCGAAGTCATGAACAAGAACCTTGACGGCGCCAAGTTCACGCTGGCCGTTCCGACCTATGTTGCGGACAAGGGCATCAAGGACTTCGCCGACCTCGCCAAGCATGGCGATGAGTTCGGCAAGCAGATTTACGGCATCGAGCCGGGCGCGCCTGCCAACTCCAACATCCAGAAAATGATCGACGCCAACGACTTCGGCCTCAAGGACTGGAAGCTGGTGGAATCGGGCGAGCAGGCGATGCTGGCGCAGGTCGAGCGTGCCTCCAAGGACAAGGGTGCTGTGGTGTTCCTCGCCTGGGCGCCGCATCCGATGAACGAGAAGTTCCAGATCTCCTACCTCTCAGGCGGTGACGCCTACTTCGGCGCCAACTATGGCGGCGCCGAGGTCTACACGCTGGCGCGCACCGGCTGGTCGGAAAAGTGCCCGAACGCGGCAAAGCTGGTGAAGAACCTGAAGTTCGAAATCGGCATGGAAAACGCGCTGATGGGCACCATCCTCGGCGGCGAAGACCCGAAGGCAGCGGCAGCGGCTTGGCTGAAGGCAAATCCGACGGCCGTGGATCCGTGGCTGACAGGCGTTACCACGCTTGACGGCAAGCCTGCCGCCGACGCAGTAAAGGCCTCTCTCGGCCTCTGATACCCAAGGACCTGAACAGCATGGCGCGCCCGAATTTTCTCATCCTGATGGTCGACCAGTATAACGGGACGCTGTTTCCCGATGGGCCGGCCGAGTTTCTGCACGCGCCACATCTCAAAGCCCTGGCGAAGCGCTCCGTGCGCTTCGCCAATACCTATACGGCAAGTCCGCTCTGCGCCCCGGCGCGGGCGTCCTTCATGTCCGGCCAGCTGCCGAGCCGCACCCGCGTCTACGACAACGCCGCCGAATTCGCCTCTGACATCCCGACCTTCGCGCACCATCTGCGGGCCGCCGGTTATCACACGGCGCTGTCGGGCAAGATGCATTTCGTCGGCCCCGACCAGCTGCACGGCTTCGAGGAACGGCTGACGACCGACATCTATCCGGCCGATTTCGGCTGGACGCCTGACTACACCAAGCCCGGCGAGCGGATCGACTGGTGGTACCACAATCTCGGCTCGGTGACGGGTGCTGGTGTTGCCGAGATCACCAACCAGATGGAATATGACGACGAGGTCGCGTTCAACGCGACCCGCAAGCTCTACGACCTGTCGCGCCGCCAGGACGATCGGCCCTGGTGCCTGACGGTCAGCTTCACCCATCCGCACGACCCTTATGTGGCGCGGCGCAAGTTCTGGGATCTTTACGAGGATTGCCCACATCTCGACCCGGAGATCGGGCCTATCCCGTTCGAGGCGCAGGACGCGCATTCGCAGCGACTGCTGAAGGCTTGCGACTACGATGCCTTCGAGATCACGCGTGAGCAGGTGCGCCGGGCGCGGCGCGGCTATTTCGCCAACATTTCCTATATCGACGAGAAGGTCGGCGAACTGCTCGACGTGCTTGAGCGCGGCCGCATGGCCGAGGATACCGTCATCCTCTTCGTCTCCGACCATGGCGACATGCTGGGCGAGCGCGGTCTGTGGTTCAAGATGTGCTTCTTCGACGGTGCTGCCCGCGTGCCGCTGTCGATTGCGGCCCCCGGCTGGACGCCTGCTCTAATCAACCAGCCGGTCTCGACGCTCGATGTGACGCCAACGCTGGCAGCACTCGCCGGCATCGACATCACCAAGCTGAAGCCCTGGACCGACGGCGAGGATCTGACGCCGCTCGCCACCGGAACCGGCACGCGTGGACCGGTGCCGATGGAATATGCGGCCGAGGGCTCGATTGCCCCGCTGGTGGGCCTGCGCGACGGAAAGTTCAAGCTGACGCTCTGTGATGTCGATGCGCCGATGCTGTTCGACCTCGACGCCGATCCGAAGGAGCTCACCAATCTCGCCGCCGATCCCGCCTATGCCGAGACGCTGGCGCATCTGACGGCGCAGGCGAACAAGCGCTGGAACCTTGAGACCTACGACGCCGCCGTGCGGGAAAGCCAGGCGCGGCGCTGGGTGGTCTATGAAGCCTTGCGCAACGGCGCCTACTATCCGTGGGACTACCAGCCGCTGCAGAAAGCCTCCGAGCGCTACATGCGCAACCACATGGATCTCAACGTGCTGGAGGAAAACCAGCGCTATCCGCGCGGCGAGTGAGATTGCGGCGCGGGCAGTGACCCACTAGGGTTCGGCCATCGCAACGAGGAGAGAAATCATGAAGATCAGCGCACGCAACCGTCTCAAAGGCAAGGTCGTCGAAATCACACTCGGCGCCACGACGGCGCATGTGCGCATCGATATCGGCGGCGGCTCGATCGTGACGTCGTCGATCACCAACGAGGCTGTGAAGGAACTCGGCCTTGTCGTCGGTTCCGAGGCCTATGCCGTGGTTAAGGCGTCGGATGTGATGGTGGCGGTGGATTGATCGGACCTTGCGCGGCGGCCATGGCTAAGTTTTGCCGTGCAGCCCCTCATCGCCTCGCTGACGCTCCGGCACTTCTCCCCGCTGGGGAGAAGAGGCAAGAGGCGGCGTTTTGCCTCAATCAGGCCAACTGGAAACGTCTGCTAATGCAACGAGTGGGTGAGGCACTTCCCCTTCTCCCCACCGGGGAGAAGGTGGCGGCAGCCGGTTGAGGGGGCCGCACCCACCCAGCTAACGACCGTCACCCCGCTAAGCCAAAACATCACGCCGCCTTGGCGACCTGATATTCCTTGATGGCGACCATCTTGATGGCGGGGAAGCGTTCGGACTCGTAGCGTAGCGAGAAGCTGTCCTGCGCGAGAAAAACCGGATCGCCGTCGAGATCGCGGGCGATGTCGCCGCGCTTGACGGTGAGGAACTTGTCGAGTTCGGCCGGCTGGTCGGACGAGATCCAGCGGCAGACGGAGAAGCGTGACATTTCGAACGAAACCGGCAGCGTGTATTCCGCCGACAGTCGCTCCTTCAACACGTCGAGCTGCAGGGCGCCGACAACGCCGACGATAGCCGGCGAACCATCTTCCGGCGAGAAGAGCTGCACGACACCCTCTTCCGCCATCTGCTGCAGGGCTTCCTTGAGCTTCTTCGCCTTCATCGCGTCTTCGAGACGCACGCGGCGCAGGATTTCGGGCGAGAAGTTCGGCACGCCCTGGAACACCAGCGCCTCGCCTTCGGTCAGCGTATCGCCGATCCTGAGCGTGCCATGGTTCGGGATGCCGACGACATCGCCGGCATAGGCGGTGTCGGCCAGCTGGCGCTGCGAGGCGAAGAAGAACTGCGGCGCGGTGAGGCCGAGCTGCTTGCCGGTGCGCGCCAGACGCGCCTTCATGCCGCGCTCGAGCTTGCCGGAGCAGATGCGGGCAAAGGCGATGCGGTCGCGGTGGTTGGGGTCCATGTTGGCCTGGATCTTGAAGACGAAGGCCGTCATCTTGTCGTCGGTGGCGTGCACGGTCCTGACATCGGCGACCTGGTCGCGTGGCGGCGGGGCGATCTCGGCAAGTGCATTGATCAGGTCGCGGACACCCAGATTGCGCAGCGCCGAACCGAAAAACACCGGCGTCATGTGGCCTTCCAGAAAGGCCTGGCGGTCAAAGGGGCGGCAAGCCTCCTTTGCGAGGTCGACTTCGTCGATGAAAGCCGCACGTTCGTTTTCCGGAAGACGATCGGCCACGGCCTGCGGGCCATTGACCTCGATCGCATCTTCCTTGTCCGATCCCCGCACCCGGTTTCCGGCGAGGTGGTAAGTACCGCAGAAGCTCTTGGAGCGGCCGATCGGCCAGGTGATCGGGGCGGTGTCCAGTGCCAGCTTTTCCTCGACTTCATCGAGGATTTCGAAGACATCGCGGCTTTCACGGTCCATCTTGTTGATGAAGGTGATGATCGGAATGTCGCGCATGCGGCAAACTTCGAACAGCTTCAGCGTCCGTGGCTCGATACCCTTGGCGGCATCGATGACCATGATGGCAGCGTCGACAGCGGTCAGCGTGCGATAGGTGTCGTCGGCGAAGTCTTCGTGACCTGGTGTGTCAAGAATGTTGAAGACCTTGTCGGCATATTCGAAGGTCATCACCGAGGTGACGACCGAGATGCCGCGTTCGCGCTCGATCTTCATCCAGTCCGAGCGGGTCTGGATGCGATCCTTCTTGGCCTTGACCTCGCCGGCGAGCTGAATGGCGCCGCCGAACAGCAGCAGCTTTTCGGTCAGCGTCGTCTTGCCCGCGTCCGGGTGGGCGATAATAGCGAATGTGCGGCGGCGGGAAACCGCCTCGGCGAGACTTTCGGCCATGGTGTGAATCCTGTGGAGTTGCGGCGTATCTAGCGATTTAGGCCGTGCTTTGCAATTGACCTTGGCCCTGCGGGGGCAAAGTAATGGGCCATGACCATTCACACCGATACCCGCCCCACCCTCAATCTGCTGCGCCTCGCCCATGGCGAAGGCCTCGAGCTGCCCGCCTATGAAAGCAAGGGCGCCGCCGGCATGGACCTGCGCGCCGCCGTAGACGATGGCGCTCCGATGGTGCTGGCGCCCGGCAAGCGCGCATTGGTGCCGACCGGGCTGATCTTCGAAATCCCCGAGGGATACGAGGGGCAGATCCGCCCGCGCTCCGGCCTCGCCTTCAAGAACGGCATCACATGCCTGAATGCGCCAGGCACGATCGACAACGATTATCGCGGCGAGGTGAAGGTGCTGCTGATCAACCTCGGCGAAGAGCCGTTCGAGATCAGCCGCGGCATGCGCATCGCCCAGATGGTGATCGCGCCGGTGACGCAGGCACGCGTCGCCGAGATCACCGAGGCCAGCACGACCGTCCGCGGCGCCGGCGGCTTCGGTTCCACCGGCGTGTGATGCGCGGGGCCACCGACAGCTCGGGGCTCACCTTCCGCCAGGATTATTTTGGCGACGACGCGGCATGGGCGGCGCTGGTATCGCTGCTGCAGGATACGTTCGGCATCGACATCGACCCGCTGCGGCAACTCGGCGGCGCGGATCCGACCAGCATGCCGTTCGGCTGGTTCGACGACACGGGCACGCTTGCGGCCAATCTCTCGGCCTTCACCATGCCGATCGTAATCAATGGCCGGACCATCAACGCTGCCGGTCTTCAGTCCGGCGCGGTGCGACCGCCATGGCGCGGACGTGGCCTCTATCGCGACGTGACCGCCAAGGCACTCGAGTGGTGCGACCAGCAGCGCTTCGAGGCGGTCGTGCTCTATACCGACAAGCCTGATCTCTATACGCCCTACGGCTTCGTCTCGCTGCCGATGCATCTACATTTTGGCGACGCCCCAACACCGATCCCCGCAACAACGCCATCCCGTCGGCTCGACCCATGGAATGCCGAGGACCTTGCGCTGCTGCAGGAAACGCTCAACGCCCGGGCGCCGGTTTCCGACAGGCTGGCAGTGTGCCGAAGTTCGGCGATGTTTCTGATCAACACGCAGTTCGACCCGGACATCCGACTGAGCTGGCTGCCGGGCCAGCAGGCCGTCATCGCCTGGAAGATGGGCGATGCCGATTGCTTCGTGCTGTCGGACGTGGTGGCATCAATCATTCCCCCGCTGCCTGCCATTCTCGGCGGCCTCGGTATGTCGCCGCGGACGGTGGAGGTGCTGTTTGCACCCGACAGGCTCGGCTGGCAGGGGCAGCCGCGGCTGCTGGAGACGACGACGCGGTTCATGATCAGGGCGGATGCTCCCGTTGACCTCGACCAGCCGGCGATGCTGTCGCCGATGGCGGATTTCTAGAGCAAAAGTGCCCTGACGCAGACTGATGGAGGATCGACGTGGATGAGGCCGCATTGATTTACCCTGGGGCAGACTGGCAGCCCGTCATGGCCGACGGCTGGAGCGCAAGCGTGCTGCAAACTCTGACCGATGAGCTCGGCCAAGGTGGGTCGACGGCGATGATGATCGTCGACCACGGGCGCCTCGTCTTCGCTTGGGGCGACATCGCGCAGAGGTCAAGCATCGCCTCGGTCCGGAAGAGCCTGATCAGCATCTTGTTCGGCATCCACGCCGAAACCGGCCGGATCGATCTTTCCGACACACTCGCCGATCTCGGCATTGTCGACATCGAGCCACTGACGCCAATCGAACGGAGCGCCTCGGTTCGCGATCTGCTTTCCGCCCGATCGGGTGTCTACCACCCTTCCGTCTACGATACGAACCACGGGCGGCCGGCGCGCGGCAGCCATGCGCCCGATACCTTCTGGTTCTATAATAACTGGGACTTCAACGTCCTCGGCACCATCCTCGAAGCCCGCTGCGGCGAAAGCCTTTTCGATGATTTTGCTGCCCATGTAGCCACGCCCATCGGTATGCAGGATTTCTCGCACGCCGACTGCCGCTACCAGCATGGGCCGGAATCACGCCATCCCGTTTACAAGATGGCGATGAGTGCGCGTGACCTCGCAAGGGTCGGCCTGCTTTACCTGCGGGCTGGCAGATGGAACGGCGAGGAGATCGTGCCGGAGGCCTGGGTTCGCGTATCCACCAGAGCGCACTCGGATCTCGGCGGTGGCAGGGGGTATGGCTACCTCTGGCAGACCGCAAAGGCGAACGCGCCCGGAGATCCGCTATCTATCGACCTCCCCGTTTTCTATGCCAGCGGGTATGGCGGCCAATACATCATTGTCGCCCCGGACCTCGACCTCGTTGTCGTGCACCGCGCCGCGCGGGTCGATCACGGTATCAGCCATAGCCGAATGGGGGAGCTCCTGAGACTTGCCGTTTCGGCACGCCAGACCGCATAAGACCTACACTCACACCCTTCCCAGCGGCGGCAGGCGGCGTTTGACGGGGGAGGCCTTGATCATCGAGGTGTTGGTTTCGGCCTTTTCCACGATGCGATCGAGAATGGCGTCGAGTTCGCCCATCGACGGCACGACGAGGCGGGCGATGAAACAATCGTCGCCGGTCACCTTGTCGCATTCGACGAATTGCGGCGTCTCCTTAATCAGCCGCTCGACCACATGCAACTGGCCAGGCAGCGGCCGGATGCGGACGATCGCCTGCAAGGGATAGCCGAGTGCTGCGGGATCGATATCGATCGTGAAGGCGGTGATGACGCCGCGCTCCTGCAGCCGGCGCAGACGCTCGGCGGCGCTGGGCGAGGACAGACCGGCAGCCTGCGCCAGCTCCTTCAGCGACATCCGCGCATCGCCGGCCAGCGCTTCCAACATGCGCTGATCGATATCGTCGATTTCCGGATTAGGAAGAATTGCCATATCTCCTCTCAGAATTAGGCTTTGGCGCCGATCTCCTTTCTTCAAGATATAGAAACCGTCTGATCATCGCAATATTCTATCGTTTATCAAAATGGAGATGGCGATGCACAACGAAATTCGCAGCGGAACCGTGCAGATGACCGCGGCGATGCTGATTTCGGGCACGATCGGCTGGTTCGTGGTGATGTCGGGCCAGACGGTGAGCGGCGTGGTGTTCTGGCGCTGCCTGTTCGGCGCGATCAGCCTGCTCGTCGTCTGCGCTTCCATGGGCCTGTTGCGGCCGGGCGTGATCAGCCCGCGGTCATTTTCGATCGCGGTGTTCGGCGGCATTGCCATCGTGCTCAACTGGCTGTTGCTGTTCGGCGCGTATAGACATGCGTCGATCTCGGTGGCGACGACGGTCTACAACACGCAGCCCTTCATGCTCCTGGCGCTTGGGGCGCTGTTTCTGGGCGAGCGGATTACCGCCACCAAGCTGTTCTGGCTGACGCTCGCTTTCGCCGGGATGATCGCCATCGTCGAGGGCAAGCCTGCATCCACCGGTATCGACGGCGACTATCTCACGGGGATCGGCATGGCGCTTGGTGCGGCGTTCTTCTACGCGCTGGCGGCACTGGCCGCCAAGTGGTTGAAGGGCACGCCGCCGCATCTGATTGCGCTGATCCAGGTCGCGACCGGGGTGCTGATGCTGCTGCCGCTGGCCGATTTTTCCGCGCTGCCCGCTGACGCCGGCACGTGGTCGCTGCTTGCCACCATGGGCATCGTTCATACCGGGCTGATGTATGTGCTGCTCTACGGCGCCATCCAGAAGCTGCCGATCCACCTGACCGGGGCGCTGTCGTTCATCTATCCGATTGCCGCGATCGTCGTCGACCGGCTCGCCTTCGGGCACGCGCTGCAGCCGCTGCAGATCGCCGGCGCGGCGATCATCCTGCTCTCGGCTGCGGGGATGAACTTCGGCTGGACGCCCGCGCGGCTGCGGGGCGTCCAGACCTGAGCAGATCCGAGGCCTACTTGGCCTGACGGGTCATTTCGAACAGGAACCAGTGGCGACGCTCTGTCTCGTCGATCCAGTTCTCGAGCAAGCTTGTCGTGGCGACGTCATTGTGTTCCGAGCAGACCTCGTGGGTTTCGCGCATCAGCGAGGTCAGCTGCTTGTTGTCGTCGCGCAGTTCGGCCAGCATGTCTTCCGGCGTTACGTAGTCCGCATCGTTGTCACTGAGGCGCTGCAGGCGGCCGATGTGGCCGATCGAGCGTATAGTGGTGCCACCGATCTTGCGGGCGCGCTCGGCGAGTTCGTCGGTCATCGCGAAGATCTGGTCGGCATGCTCATCGAGCAGCAAATGGTAATCGCGGAAATGCGGGCCGGACATGTGCCAGTGAAAATTCTTGGTCTTCATGTAAAGGGCAAAAGTATCGGCCAGCAATGCCGCGAGCGCGCCTGAAATATCCTGGATGGCGTTGCTCTTCAGATCGGTCGGGGTGGCCAATGCCGCGGTCTTGCGCTTTTCGGCCGGGGTGGTGGGGCTCATTCGTGTCTCCTTCGCCTGGACAGGCGTGAATTTCGAGGTTGCCGGAAGGGTTTTCGATCCCCCCTGATGCGGCAGATGACGTCGGCTCCGGCATCAGACCAGACGACTGCTACAGCCTCTGAAGTAGCACCGGCAGCGCTGCCGTCAATAGGCTCCGGTCGTCGTCGATACAGATCATCGCAGGCGACCGATGTTGCTCTTGAAACGGCGATAGCGCAGGCGTAAAAAGCGCCGACCCTGGAGGATAGAATGTCGCTCACCGCCCTCTTTGCCTATGCCGCGGCGCTGTTCATCGCAGCCGCCATTCCCGGGCCCGGGATCACCGCCATCGTGGCGCGGGCGCTCGGATCGAACTTCCGCGAGACCTTCTTCATGGGCCTCGGGCTGGTGCTCGGCGACATGACCTACCTCACCGCCGTCATCCTCGGCCTCGCCTTCGTGGCGCAGACATTCACCGAAGTGTTCGTGATCATCAAGATCGCCGGCGCGCTCTATCTCGGTTACATCGCCTACAAGCTCTGGACGGCGGGACTGCTGCCGCAGGACATCGCAGCGAAGAAATCCAGCAGCATCGGCATGAGCTTTCTATCCGGCCTGATGGTGACGCTCGGCAACCCGAAGACCATGCTGTTCTACGTGGCGCTGGTGCCGACGCTCGTCGATATCGACACCATCGGCCTGCGCGACTACGGCCTGCTGCTGTTGACCACTTTCGCGGTGCTGCTGGTGGTGCTGATCCCCTACATGATGCTGGCATCGCGGGCGCGAACGCTGCTGAAGCGGCCGCGCGCGCTACAGACGCTGAACCGCGTTGCCGCCAGCATCCTTGCAGGCACGGCGGCGTTCATCGCCACCCGGGCCGCCTGAAAAATTCGTTCGGCAAACAGCCGGGCGCAAATTCTTTTTTCTCTGAAGCCGGTCGTTCGTGGATGAAGCCACTCTGGTCGGACCCCGGCTTTGACCCTATTCTCTAGCCATATTTCATCAAGGGAGCCTATTATGTCGAAGAAACCGGGCCGCGGCCGCATCTACTCCTCGATCACGGAAACGATCGGCGATACCCCCATCGTCCGGCTGGACAAGCTCGCCAAGGAAAAGGGTGTGAAGGCCAACCTGCTGGCCAAGCTCGAATTCTTCAATCCGATTGCTTCCGTCAAGGACCGTATCGGCGTGGCAATGATCGAATCGCTGGAAGCGCAGGGCAAGATTTCGCCCGGCAAGACCACGCTGATCGAGCCGACCTCCGGCAACACCGGCATTGCGCTGGCCTTCGCCGCCGCCGCCAAGGGTTACAAGCTGATCCTCACCATGCCTGAGACCATGTCGATCGAGCGCCGCAAGATGCTGGCGCTGCTCGGCGCCGAACTGGTGCTGACGGAAGGCCCGAAGGGCATGAAGGGCGCGATCGCCAAGGCCGAGGAACTGGCCGCGACGCTGCCGGATGCGATCATTCCGCAGCAGTTCGAGAACCCCGCCAACCCCGAGATCCACCGCAAGACCACCGCCGAGGAAATCTGGAACGATACCGAGGGCGCGGTCGACATCCTGGTCTCCGGCATCGGCACCGGCGGCACGATCACCGGCGCCGGGCAAGTGCTGAAGTCGAAGAAGCCGGGCCTCAAGGTGATCGCCGTCGAGCCGGAGGAATCGCCGGTTCTCTCCGGCGGTCAGCCCGGGCCGCACAAGATCCAGGGCATCGGCGCCGGCTTCGCGCCCGCCATTCTCGACACCCACATCTATGATGAGGTCGTCACCATCAACAGCGCCACGGCGCTGGAAACCGCCCGCCATGTGGCGCGGCTCGAAGGTGTACCTGTCGGCATCTCCTCGGGCGCTGCGCTCGCCGCTGCCATCAAGATCGGCAGCCGCGAGGAAAACGCCGGCAAGACAATCGTGGTGATCATCCCGTCGTTCGCCGAGCGCTACCTGTCGACGGCGCTGTTCGAAGGGCTTGGCGGCTGATTTTCAGCCCCTTCCTGACCGGATCGAAGGGCGCTGCGGCGCCCTTCATGCTATCAGCCACAACGGATCGAACACCAACCGAAAACGAGGGCATCTCATGCTGCTGATCGTCGGCACCATACGCCTGCCGCCCGAAAACCTTGCCGCTGCCCGGTCTGTGATGGCGCGGATGGTGGAGCTGAGCCGCGACGAGGACGGATGCCTGGAGTATTCCTATGCGGAGGATGTGCTGGAAAGCGGTCTCATCCACGTCAAGGAACTCTGGCGCGACCAGCCATCGCTCGACCGGCATTTTCAATCCGCGCATCTCAGCGACTGGCGCGCCGCGTGGCCGGCGCTCGGGATCCACGGTCGCAACCTCAAGAGTTACGAGGTTGGCGAGGCGCGGGAGACGTGAGTGCCTGCGGCGTTTGGTGGGTTGGAGGCTGATGTGGCTTTGCTTGCGGCTCAGCTATGTCCAAAGTTTCTGGGGCGATACCTCGACCCGCCACAAACCCGTCATGCCACCGCCGTTAGCCGCTCACCGGCCATGCGATAGGAGATCGCCTCCGCCAGGTGGATGCGGCCGACCGTTTCGTGGCCGTCGAGATCGGCGAGCGTGCGGGCGACCTTGAGGACGCGGTGGTAGCCGCGGGCGGAAAATTTCATCTTTTCGGCGGCGTCGCGCAGCAATTGCAGGCCGGATGCGTCGGGCGCCGCGTATGTTTCGATCATCGCGGTCGAGCAGCGGGCGTTGGTGCCGATGTCGCCGAGCCCCGCCGCGCGAAAACGGTCGCGCTGCAGCTCGCGGGCGCGGGCGACGCGACGGGCCACGTCGGCGCTTTTCTCGGCCGGTGCCGGACGGATAAGGTCGAAGGCGGAGACGGCGGGAACGTCGATGCGGATGTCGATACGATCCATCAACGGGCCGGAGATGCGCGCCTGATAATCGGTCATGCAGCGCGGACCGCGGGCGCAGCTGTGGCCGGGTTCGCCGGCCATCCCGCAACGGCAGGGGTTCATGGCGGCAACCAGCTGGATGCTGGCGGGATAGGTAACGCGGTGATTGGCGCGGGCGATGATGCATTCGCCGGTTTCGAGCGGCTGGCGCAGCGCATCGAGCGCCTGCGGCGAGAATTCGGGAAATTCGTCGAGGAACAGTACGCCGTGGTGCGCCAGCGACGCCTCGCCCGGGCGGGCGCGAAAGCCGCCGCCGACCAGCGCCGCCATGGTGGCGGAGTGATGCGGAGTGCGGAACGGCCGGCGATCGGAGAGCTTGCCGCCCGACAGCTGGCCGGCGATCGAGTGGATCATCGACACCTCGAGCAGCTCAGCCGCGGACAGCGGCGGCAGGATCGACGGCAGGCGGGCGGCGAGCATCGACTTGCCGGAACCGGGAGGACCGACCATCAGCAAATTGTGGCCGCCAGCGGCAGCCACCTCCAGCGCCCGCTTGGCACTTTCCTGGCCCTTGATGTCGGCAAGATCGGGAAGATTGGCGGCGATGGCGCGGATCGAGGGTTCGGGACGCGACAGCACCTGGGTGCCGCGGAAATGATTGGCGAGCGCAATCAGGCTGCGCGGGGCGAGAATGTCGAGCTCGGCGCCGGCCCAGGCAGCCTCGGGGCCGCTGTCGGCGGGGCAGATCAGGCCCTTGCCCATGGCATTGGCGCCGATCGCGGCCGGCAGCGCGCCGGTGACGGCGGCGATGGTGCCGTCGAGATTGAGTTCGCCGATGACGACATAATCGGCCAACGCATCGGCCGGAATGGCGCCGAGTGCGGCCATCAGGCCAAGCGCGATCGGGAGATCGAAATGTGAGCCCTCCTTGGGGAGGTCGGCTGGTGCGAGATTGACGGTGATGCGCTTGGCCGGCAGCGCCAGGCCGGAGGCGTGGAGGGCGGCATGCACGCGCTCGCGGCTTTCGGCCACCGCCTTGTCGGGAAGCCCGACGATCTGAGTGATAAGCTTGCCGGGCGCGACCATCACCTGGACCTCGACCGGAACCCCTTCAATGCCCTGGAATGCAACCGTGCTGACGCGTGCCACCATGCCCAGATCCCCAGCGATGCAACCTTTTGCACCTGAAATCACGACCCATCATGGTCGCGGATTGCAATCTGGCATAGAAAACGGAATGAAACAAGAACAATAAAAGAACAACTGCGCGTCATTGATGTGGCGCGGTTGTGGCTGGTTGTATTGGTAGAACAAAGGTGGGGGAGGAGCTTGCAGCTGACGTCGCTCAAGCCATCCCTCGGCGTTGAGGAGGCGAAATGCTCAGCAGATGCTCGGGACGAGCCCGAGCACGACGGCGAAGGGTGTCGCGGACGTCACCGGCAATGAGGGCAGCCGCTGGCGGAGAGCGGCACGCCGCCCTTCCGAGCAGCCGTCACCCGCCTTACGCGCGCTTGCGCTCGATGGCGTCCCAAAGCAGGCTGGCGATGTCGGCGCCGCCGAATTTCTTGACTTCGCGGATGCCGGTGGGCGACGTGACGTTGATCTCGGTCATGTAGTCGCCGATGACGTCGATTCCGACCAGCAGGAACCCGCGTTCGCGCAGCGCGGGGCCGATGCGGGCGCAGATTTCCTTTTCGCGCGCCGTCAGTTCGGTCGCCTCGGCGCGGCCGCCGACATGCATGTTGGACCGGCTGTCGTGTTCCGCCGGCACGCGGTTGATGGCGCCGACCGGCTCGCCGTCGACGAGAATGATGCGCTTGTCGCCCTTGCGGACGTCAGGCAGGTACTGCTGGGCGATGAAGGGCTCGCGGAACAGCTGGCCGAACATTTCGAGCAGCGAGGAGAGGTTGCGGTCGTCCTTTGTCGAGTGGAAGACGCCGGCGCCGCCATTGCCGTAGAGCGGCTTCAGGATGATGTCGCCCATCTCGTCGCGGAAGCGGCGGATCTCGCCGGCATCCTTGGTGATCAGCGTCTTCGGCATTAGATCGGCGAATTCGGTGACGAAGATCTTTTCCGGCGAATTGCGCACCCAGGCCGGATCATTGACGACGAGGGTCTTCGGGTGGATGCGCTCGAGCAGATGCGTCGAGGTGATGTAGGACATGTCGAAGGGCGGGTCCTGGCGCAGCAGCACGACGTCCATGGTCTGCAGATCGACGCGCTCGGGGGCGCCGAGCTCGTAGTGGTCGCCCTTGATGTCGCGCAGCGTCATCGGCTCGACGGAGGCGTAGAGCTTTCCATCGCGGAAGCTCAGGCGGTCGGGCGTGTAATGGAACAGCTTGTAGCCGCGGGTCTGCGCCTCAAGGCTCATGGCGAAGGTGGAATCGCCGGCGATGTTGATGGAGGCGACATGGTCCATCTGGACCGCTACGTTCTTGATCTTGGCCATTTTCGTCCCTTAGCTTATGCGGGACAGATGTAGGCCGCCGAGGTCGTGAACGCAACGGGCGATGCGCGGCTTTTGTGCCGCGCCCGACCGTGGCTTGTCAGGCGGCGATGCCCTGCTGGCCGGTGTTGCGCAAGAGGTTGCGCAGGCGGTAGGCGAGCGCCACGGGCTTGGGGAAAGGCTTGCGCAGGAAGGCGACCTTGCGGACGTAATTGTCCACCCGCCAACTGGCCCAGGTGCCGCCGGCGAAGAAGGCGACGTCGCCTGTGCGCAGCATGCGCTCGGTACCGTCATCGGCGGTGATGTGGACCTCGCCTTCGAGGATCATCACCGTTTCGTCCCAGCCGAAGAACCAGCGGAACTCGCCCTCGGTGCAATCCCAGATCGCCGTCAGCGCGGCGTCGTCGTGGCCACGCGAGTGTTCACCGGTGCGAGCCTGCGGTTCGCCTGACACGATCCAGTCCGGATTGATCGGCGTCGAGGTCATCGGCACCAAGTCGCTGGAATGGGCGACGAAGGATTTGCCGCGCGGCAGCGCGACCAATTCCGGCATGGCGCGTGCGGCTACCGCCATCGCGCTCGCGAACATAAGATGCAATGATGCCATGAGAACCCCCTGCTCTCGCTATCCCCTACAATGCCGGAAATAACAGAAATATCTAACAGAGCGGTTCAGACATTCGCTAAAGTTGTAGCGAATGCCGTCCAAGTTCGCGTGTTTTCAGTGCGCAGGCTGCGGCCCTTCCACCGCGATTACCGCCTCTGCCCGATCGACCGCAATGCGCCTGCCGGTGTCGGCGGCGAAGAAGTGCAGCTTTTCGGGGGCAATGGTGAGACGCAATGCCGGATCGATGGTGATGTCGGGCGACAGCACCGCGGTGATCGGCTGGTCGCCGAGCAGGCCGTGAACGAGGCGCTGGGCACCGAGTTCCTCGACATATTCGACGGTGACGGGCAGCGCGTGCTCGCTGGCATCTGCCACGCGGAGGTCCTCGGCGCGGATGCCGATGGTGACGGCACCTGATGTCGGCGCGCAACCAGCCAGATCGATCAGGCTCGGCCCGAGCGCCAGCTTGTCGCCGTGCAGTTCGCCCTTCAGGAGATTCATGGCCGGCGAGCCGATGAAGCTCGCGACGAAGGTCGAGGCCGGGCGATGATAGACGTCGAGCGGCGTGCCGACCTGCTCAATCCGGCCGCCATTGAGGACGACGAGACGGTCGGCCAGCGTCATCGCCTCCAACTGGTCGTGGGTGACGTAGATCGAGGTGGTGCCGAGACGGCGCTGCAGGCGCTTGATCTCGCCACGCATGGAGACGCGTAGCTTGGCGTCGAGGTTGGACAATGGTTCGTCGAACAGGAAGACGGCCGGCTTGCGGACAATGGCGCGGCCCATGGCGACCCGCTGGCGCTGGCCACCGGAGAGCGCCTTCGGCTTGCGGTCGAGATACTGGGCAATCTCCAGCATGCGCGCCGCTTCCGCGACGCGGGCGTCGATCTCGGCCTTCGGCGTCTTGCGGTTCTTCAGTCCGTATTCGAGATTCTGGCGCACCGACATATGCGGATAGAGCGCGTAGTTCTGGAATACCATGGCGATATCGCGATCGGCAGGCTCGACGTCGTTGACGACGCGGTTGCCGATCTTCACCTCGCCCTCGGAGATACTCTCGAGACCGGCGACCATGCGCAGCAGGGTCGACTTGCCGCAGCCGGACGGGCCGACCAGCACGATGAATTCGCCGTCTGCGATGGTGAGACGGATGTCGGAGACGGCGCGGACGCCGCCGTGATAGATCTTGCCGACCTTGTCGACGTCGATGGAAGCCACTGTTATTTCTCCGTCTCAACCAGGCCTTTGACGAACAGGCGCTGCATGAAAATGATGACCAGAACCGGGGGAAGCGCCGCGAGGATGACTCCCGCCATCACCAGGTTCCACTGCGTGTCGCCATCGAGCACGGCGGCCAGGCGCTTGATGCCCATGACGACGGTGTAATAGCCGGGCTCGGTGGTGATCAGCATCGGCCAGAGATACTGGTTCCAGCCGTAGATGAACATGATGATGAAGAGCGCGGCGATGTTGGTACGCGACAGCGGCAGCAGGATATCCCAGAAGAATTTCAGCGGGCCGGCGCCATCGACGCGCGACGCCTCCATCATCTCTTCTGGAATTGTCAGGAAGAACTGCCGGAACAGGAAGGTGGCGGTCGCGGACGCGATGACCGGGATGACGAGGCCGGAATAGGAGTTCAACAGGCCGAGATCGGCGACGACCTTGTATGTCGGCAGGATGCGCACCTCGATCGGCAGCATCAGCGTCATGAAGATGACCCAGAAGGCGACGGTGCGGAAGGGAAAGCGGAAATAGACGATGGCGAAGGCCGATATGATCGAGATGGCGATCTTGCCGACCGCGACCAGGATGGCCATCACAAGGCTGTTGCCAAGCATCAGCAGGAAGGGTGGCGCACCGGCGTTCGAGGCGCCGGAACCGAGCAGGGTGCCGTAGTTCTTCAGCATCTCGTGGCCGGGCGTGAGCGGCACGACGCCGGTGAGGAAGTCCGATGGCCCGCGCGTCGAGGCGATGAAGGCGAGGTAGACAGGGAGCACCACCATCGCGATGCCTGTTATCAGCACGAAATGGGTGAGGAAATTCAGGAAGGGGCGGTTCTCGACCATGGCTTGATCTCGCTTCAATACTGTACTTTGCGTTCGATCCAGCGGAACTGGACGACGGTCAGGATGACCACGATCAGCATCAGCACGACCGATTGCGCGGCCGACGGGCCGAGGTTGAGACCGACGAAACCGTCGGCATAGACCTTGTAGACGAGGATGTTTGTCGATTGCGACGGACCGCCCGATGTGGCCGCATCGATGATCGGGAAGGTGTCGAACATCGCATAGGTGATGTTGATAACCGCCAGGAAGAAAGTCGTCGGCGACAAGAGCGGGAAGACGATTGTCCAGAACCGCTTCACCGGACCGGCGCCGTCGATGGCGGCGGCTTCGGTCAGCGAATGGGGCACGGATTGCAGGCCGGCGACGAAGAACAGGAAATTGTAGGAAATCTGCTTCCAGGCCGCGGCAATGACGATCAGCACCATCGCGTTGTTGGGATTAAGCCGATGATCCCAGTTGTAGCCGAAATAGTTCAAGGCATAGGGAATGATGCCGACGCTGGGGTTGAACATGAACCACCACAGCAGGCCGGAGGCAGCAGGCGCGACGGCGTAGGGCCAGACCAGCAGCGTCGTATAAAAGCGCTGCGAGCGGATCACGCGGTTGACGCAGACCGCGAACAGCAGCGACAGGCCCATCGAGAGCACGGTCACGCCGATCGAGAAGATCAGGGTGACGGTCAGCGAATTCAGATAGTCGGGATCGTGAAGCAAGCGCGTGTAGTTGGCGAGGCCGACGAAGGTGTCCTTGAGACCGAACGGGTCCTGGCGCAGGAAGGACTGCCACACGGCCTGACAGGCCGGCCAGACGAAGAAGATGATCGTGATGATCATCTGCGGCGCCAGCAGGGCGTAAGGCAGAAAACGGCTTTTGAAAACGGTGCGCTTGGTTTGCATGACGAGACCCCTCAAGGAAAATGCCCTCCCCGGACGGTCCGGGGAGGGCTGATGGGAGGGAGAGACCCTTAGTTGGAGTTGGCGGCTTCGAATTCGCGCAGCATGGCATTGCCCTGCTTTGCGCCATCGTCGAGAGCCTGCTGGCCGGTCTTCTTGCCGGTCAGGACAGCTTCCAGCTGCTGGTCGAGAACGTCACGGATCTGCGTCAGGTTGCCGAAGCGAACGCCCTTGGAGTTCTCGGTCGGCGTGCCGCGCATGATCTGCTTGATGGCGATGTCCGAACCCGGGTTCTTGGCGTAGTAGCCCTGGCTCTGACCAAGCTCGTAGGTGGCGTTGGTGATCGGCAGGTAGCCGGTGAACTGGTGCCAGTCAGCCTGGACTTCCGGTGTCGAGAGGTAGGTGAAGAACTTGGCAACGCCCTTGTAGACTGCCTTGTCCTTCTGGCCGTTCAGTACCCACAGCGTCGCGCCGCCTATGATGGAGTTCTTCGGGTCCTGCGTGACGGTGTCGTCGTAAGGCATCGGCGCGAAGCCGACCTTGAAGTCCTTGGCGTTGTTGATGACGCCTGAACGCGAGGCGGACGAGTTCATATAGACGGCGCACTGTTGCGAGTAGAACATCGGAGCAGCGTCAGCGCCGGCGCTCGGGCCGCCATACTTGTAGACGCCTTCATCCTGCCACTTCTTGAGGTTGTCCCAGAACTTGACCTGGTTCGGACCGTTGAAGGTGAACTCGGCATCCATGCCGCCGAAGCCGTTCTGCTTGGTGCCGTAAGGCAGGTTCTGGATGGCGGAGTAGTTTTCCAGGCCAACCCAGGTCGCGCCGTAGGACATGGTGAAGCCGCACTTGGCAGCGCCGCTGTCGACGATCTTCTTGCCCATGGTGGCAAGCTCGGCCCAAGTCTTCGGAGCGACTTCCGGATCAAGGCCAGCCTTCTTGAAGACGTCCTTGTTGTAATAGAGGATCGGGGTCGAGGAGTTGAAAGGCATCGACAGGATGTTGCCTTCCGGATCGGAATAGTAGCCGACGACAGGCGCCAGGAACTTCGACGGATCCCAGGCTTCGCCCTCGTCCTTCATCAGCTTGTAGACCGGATAGACGGCGCCCTTGGCGGCCATCATCGTGCCGGTGCCGACTTCGAACACCTGAACGATCGCGGGCTGCTGCCCGGCGCGGAACGCGGCGATGGCGGCCGTCAGCGTTTCAGGATAGGTGCCCTTGAAAACCGGCGTGACGTGATATTCGGTCTGGCTGTCGTTGAACTTCTTGGCAAGCTCTTCGAGCTTCTTGCCGTTCTCGCCACCCATGGCGTGCCACCAGCTGATCTCGGTTGCGGCAAAAGACGTGGAAGCAGACAAAACGACCGCGGCAGCGGCCAATGAAATCTTCTTGAACATGAAAAACCTCTCCACCATTGTTGGGGTGAGGACGCAATAGAGGCCTATTGTGACACCTCCGTAACGGTTTCATGACGGCCCGATTACAAATTCAAAACAGATTATCCAGCTAAGGATATGCTTTAAAAGGCATTGCGCAGATGCAGCGGCCAGCGGCCAGGCACGATGGCGACGATGTCGTAGCGTTGGGAGAGACGCGCGTGGTCGCGCTGGCGCGCCAGCCAGAGATCGCTGGCGTTGCGGATGCGCACCTGCGCCGAGGCAGAAACGGCATCGACGGCCGTTGCCGCCTCGCGCCGCGACTTGACCTCGACGAAGACGGCGAGATCGCCTTTTCTGGCGATGATGTCGATCTCGCCAAGCCTGGTGCGATAGCGCAGGGCGACGATGCGATAGCCTTTCAGCATCAGGAATGCGGCAGCCAGATATTCGGAGACGTGTCCCCGGCGCAGCGCCTTGCGGCGGTGGCTGGCGGCGTCCCTATCGGCCATCGCCGGCCTTCCGGTCGAGCAGCCGCTGGTAGAGCTCCTTGCGCGGAAGCCCGGTGACGCGGGCGGCTTCGGCAGCGGCCTTGGCGGTCGGCATGGTCTGCGAGAGGTCGGCGAGGATGGCGTCGATGTCGGCTTCCTCGACGGCACGTTCCGGCGGCGGACCGATGACGAGAACAATCTCGCCCTTGACGTTGTCGACCTCGGCATAGTGCGCGGCAAGCTCGGCAAGCGAGCCGCGACGGAACTCCTCGTAGGTCTTGGTCAGCTCGCGGCAGACCGAAGCCTGGCGATCATCGCCAAGCACGTCGGCCGCGGCGACCAGCGTGGCGGCAATACGATGCGGGGATTCGAAGAACATCAGCGTGGCGGGCGCGGCCGCGAATTCGGCGAGGCGGTCGCGCTTGGCCTTGTCCTTGGTGGGCAGGAAGCCGGCAAACAGAAAGGCGTCGTTGGGCAGGCCGGAACCGACGAGGGCGGCGAGCGGCGCGGAGGCGCCGGGAATGGGGATGACACGGTATCCGGCCTCGATCGCCGACTGCGCCAGACGGTAGCCGGGATCGGAGACCAGCGGCGTCCCGGCATCGGAGACCAGCGCCACCGACTTGCCGGCCTCAAGGGCGGCCAGCAGCCGCGGCCCCGCTTCGTCGGCATTGTGCTCGTGATAGGCGTAGGGGCGGTTCTGGATGCCGTAGCGATCGAGCAGCACGCGGGTAACGCGGGTGTCTTCGCAGGCCAGAACATCGGCGCCGGCCAGCGTTTCCAGCGCCCGCAGCGTGATGTCGCCGAGGTTGCCGATCGGGGTCGCGACCAGATAAAGGCCGGGCTCCTGCGGGCGGGCGGGAACGGCCATGTTGTGCAGGCGGAAGCTGCGCTGCCTGCCGCCTTCTGTCGTTGCGTCGTCATTGCTCAAGATATCTACGCCCTTTCTGGCTTCCGGCCTTTATGGGCGAGGGCCTGCTGTTCGGCAAGGGGGCGCAGACCTGCCAGAGGCGGCGCATCGGCCAGTCTGGGTCCAGTCTGGGGCCAGTCGGGGCCAGTTAGGGGCCAGTTAGGGGCGAGTTGGGGGCCGGTCTGCCGTCAGTTGAGGGCAAGTCCGGCAAATTCTGTGAGCATCTGCAGCGAAATTGCCAATTGCATGAACGCACGGGCTTGCCCCTATTGCATTCGGTCGCAAAATTCTGCCATTTTGCCGGTCCACTCATCCGGTCCCAGGTTCTGGGCTAAGGCATTCCAGGGGCGCGCGGTCGCTCCAGGGCAGTAACGGTCGAAAGCGGTAGCATCCCATGCGTATTACTATTGAGCGGTCAAACCTTTTGAAGTCGCTGAACCACGTTCACCGCGTGGTCGAACGCCGCAACACGATCCCGATACTGTCCAACATCCTGCTGCGCGCCGAAGGCCAGAGCCTCGACATGAAGGCGACCGACCTCGATCTCGAAGTGACCGAAGCGACGCCCGCCAATGTCGAGCAGCCCGGCGCGACCACCGTTCCGGCCCACCTGCTCTACGACATCGTGCGCAAGCTGGCCGACGGCTCGGAAGTGCTGCTCGCCACCAGCACCGATGGCGGTTCGATGACCGTGCAGTCCGGCCGCTCGAAGTTCTCGCTGCAGTGCCTGCCCGAGTCCGACTTCCCTGATCTCACCGCCGGCACGTTCAGCCATACGTTCAAGCTGAAGGCGACCGAACTGAAGATGCTGATCGATCGCACCCAGTTCGCGATCTCGACCGAAGAGACCCGCTACTACCTGAACGGCATCTTCTTCCACACGATCGAAAGCGAAGGCGACCTGAAGCTGCGCGCCGTAGCCACCGACGGCCACCGTCTGGCGCGCGCCGACGTCAAGGCGCCCTCCGGTTCCGAGGGCATGCCCGGCATCATCATCCCGCGCAAGACTGTCGGCGAGCTGCAGAAGCTGGTCGACAATCCGGAAGCGCTGGTCACCGTCGAAGTGTCCGACGCCAAGATCCGCCTGTCGATCGGAAACATCGTCATGACGTCGAAGCTGATCGACGGAACCTTCCCCGACTACCAGCGCGTCATCCCGACCGGCAACGACAAGGAAATGCGCGTCGATTGCACCAGCTTCGCCCAGGCCGTCGACCGCGTCTCGACGATCTCGTCCGAGCGTGGCCGCGCCGTGAAGCTGGCGTTGTCGGACGGACAGCTGCTGCTCACCGTCAACAACCCTGACTCAGGCAGCGCGACGGAAGAAGTGGCAGTCGGCTACGACGCCGACGCGATGGAGATCGGCTTCAACGCCAAGTATCTGCTCGACATCACGGCGCAGCTCTCCGGCGACGCCGCAATCTTTCTTCTGGCCGATGCCGGCTCGCCGACGCTCGTTCGCGACACCGCCGGCGACGATGCGCTCTATGTGCTGATGCCGATGCGCGTCTAGCGCGTCGCATTTACTGCCCAAACTTTGCCAATTGCGACGCCATGCCTTGTTTTGGCGCCGTTTGCCTGCACATAAGCTTGCAGCATGTGCTGCACGAAGGAGAACGGCATGGGTGGCTTGCGCCTCAAGGAACGACTGGGCAAGAAGTTCGACGAGGAGATCCGGTTTTTCAAGGGCATGATGCAGGGGCCGAAGACCGTCGGCTCCATCGTACCGACCTCTGCGATCACCGCGCGGAAGATGGCGAGCATCGTCAATCCGAACTCCGGCCTCCCGGTTCTCGAGCTCGGGCCGGGCACAGGCGCCATCACCAAGGCCATTCTCGGCCGCGGCGTGAAGCCGGAAAATCTCGTGGCGATCGAATATTCGACCGACTTCTACGAGCACCTCGTACATCTCTATCCCGGCGTCAACTTCATCAACGGCGACGCCTTCAATCTGGACCGCACGCTGGCGCACATGGAAGGACAGAAGTTCGATTCCGTGATCTCCGCCGTGCCGCTCCTGAACTTCCCGATGCAGGCACGCGTGGCGATGCTGGAGAGCGCGCTCGACCGGCTGCCGCCAGGCCGCCCCTTCGTCCAGATTTCGTACGGCGTCGTCTCGCCGATCATCGCTCGGCCGGATCGCTATCACATCCAGCATTTCGATTTCATCGTCCGCAACATCCCGCCGGCGCATCTTTGGATCTATCGGCGCGGCTGAGGTGTTCGGCCTTTACATCACCCACCCGCAGGTGAAAATCGACGCCGAAGTGCCGGTGCCGAAATGGGGGCTGTCGGATCTCGGCGCCGAGAGGACGCGGCAAGCAGCGACCAGACCCTGGGCGTCGCAACTCGGGCGCATCGTTTCCAGCGATGAGACCAAGGCGATCGAGACCGCCGAAATCCTTGCGGTCGCCTCCGGCATCGATATCGAGATCGCCGAGAACATGCACGAGAACGACCGCTCGGCGACCGGGTTCCTGCCGCCGCCGGAGTTCGAGAAGGCCGCCGACTGGTTCTTTGCTCATCCGGAAGAAAGCTTTCGCGGCTGGGAGCGGGCGCTCGACGCGCAGCGGCGGATCGTGGCGGCGGTGGAAACGATCCTGAAAACCCATGATGCCGGCCAGCCGATCGCCTTCGTCGGGCACGGCGGCGTGGGGACGCTGCTCAAATGCCATCTGCAGGGCCGGCCGATGGGGCGGGACCGCGACCAGCCTGGCGGCGGCGGCAATCTCTATTGTTTCCGTCTTGCGGATCGGCGTCTATCATGCGACTGGACGGCTATCGAAGACTGGCAGGGATGGATGTGACATGGACGCACGCGAGCGGCTGATCGTCGGACTGGATGTTCCAACGCTTGGCGAGGCCGAGAACATGGTCTCGACGCTTGGCGACACTGTTTCCTTCTACAAGATCGGCTATCAGCTGGTGTTTGCCGGCGGGCTGGAATTTGCCCGCGATCTTGCCAAGGACGGCAAGAAGATCTTCCTCGACATGAAATTGCTCGACATCGACAACACGGTCGCCTCAGGCGTCGAGAACATCGCCAAGATGGGCATGTCGATGCTGACGCTGCACGCCTATCCGAAGGCGATGCGCGCGGCTGTCGAGGCCGCCAAGGGTTCCGGCCTCTGCCTGCTCGGCGTCACCGTGCTGACCTCTATGGACGAAGGCGACCTCACCGAAGCCGGCTACAGCGGCGATCCGCGGTCGCTGGTGCTGCGCCGCGCCGAACAGGCGCGCGAGGCGGGCATGGGCGGCATCGTCTGCTCGGCCGAGGAGTCCGAGGTGGTGCGCGCCGTCGTCGGCCCCGATATGGCGATCGTCACACCCGGCATTCGCCCCACCGGCAGCGAGCGCGGCGACCAGAAGCGGGTGATGACGCCCTATGATGCGCTGAAAGCGGGATCGACGCATCTCGTCGTCGGCCGGCCGATCGTCAAGGCGGCAGAACCGAAGCATGCCGCGCAGGCCATTCTCGACGAGATGGTGAGTGCGCTCTGGCCTGCGAACCGCTGATTTTCCATATCATCTGAGGAGGAAGACCATGGCCAAGGGATACTGGATCGCCCGCGTCGATGTGCGCGATGCCGAGCGCTACAAGGATTACGTCACCGCGGCCAAGCCGGCCTTCGAGAAATACGGCGCCAATTTCCTGGCGCGCGGCGGCGCGCTGACCGAGCTCGAGGGCAAGGCGCGGGCGCGCAACGTCGTCATCGAGTTTCCGTCGATGCAGCATGCGGTCGATTGCTACAACTCGCCGGAGTACCAGATCGCGGCGAAAATCCGGCAGGAAGTCGCCGATGCCGAGATGGTTGTCGTCGAAGGCGTTTGATCGACATCAAGGCCTCGGGATCGGCAACGCGATAGGTCTTTTCGTCGCACCCTGATTGGGCTAAGACGAGATGACCCGCATCCAAATCAGCCTCCCGAGGAACCTTCCATGACACTTGCCAATCTGCCGCCGCTCGTCACCGTGTTCGGAGGCTCCGGCTTCGTGGGCCGGCACATCGTTCGCGCACTGGCAAAGCGCGGCTATCGCATCCGCGTCGCGGTGCGCCGTCCCGATCTCGCAGGCTTCCTGCAGCCACTCGGCAATGTCGGCCAGATTTCCTTCGTCCAGGCCAACCTGCGCTACCGCAACTCGGTCGACCAGGCCGTCGAAGGCGCGTCCTACGTCGTCAATTGCGTCGGCATCCTGTTTGAATCCGGCCGCAACTCGTTTGAGGCCGTCCAGGAATTCGGCGGCAGGGCCGTGGCGGAAGCCGCCCGCGGCGTCGGCGCCAAGCTGATCCACCTCTCGGCAATCGGCGCCAACGGCACGTCCGATTCCACCTATGCCCGCACCAAGGGTCGCGCCGAGGCGGCAATCCATTCGATCGTGCCCGACGCCATCATCTATCGCCCGTCGATCGTGTTCGGTCCTGAGGACAATTTCTTCAACAAGTTTGCCGGCATGGCCCGCTCGGCGCCGGTGCTGCCGCTGATCGGTGGCGGCAAGACGAAGCTGCAGCCGGTCTATGTCATGGATATCGCCGAAGCCGTGGCCAAGGCGGTCGAAGGCAAGGTGGCCGGCGGCAAGATCTACGAACTGGGCGGCCCTGAAGTGCTGACCTTCCGCGAATGTCTCGAAGCCGTGCTGAAATCGACAGCGCGCAGCAATCCGCTGGTGTCGCTGCCCTTCGGTATCGCATCGCTGATCGGCAGCGTCGCATCGATGGTGCCGCTGATCGCGCCGCCGATCACCGCCGACCAGGTGAAGCTGCTGAAGAAGGACAATGTCGTTTCCAAGGAAGCCGAGGCCGACGGCCGGACGCTGAAGGGCCTGGGCATCACGCCGACGATGGTGAGCTCGGTGCTGGATTCCTACATGGTGCATTTCCGTCCGCACGGCCAGTATACCGGCACCGGCAAGGCTGCCTGATCCATCCAAAGCCTGTTTTCCACAACGCCGCCCGCGCCACCGCGGGCGGCGTTGTGCATTAGAAAATATTGATGAAAAAACAGGCTGAGAAGCGGATTTTTTCCTGCCTTGGACAAGGCAGACGTTGCATAAAAGTCGCATGAAAAATTTAGCGGAATTAAGAGGAAATTTAGCCGGAACGTTTATTGCTATTTGCCATTCCTCTGACTACACACCCCGCGCACCGGTGCTTGGACTCAGCGCCTCCGCCTGGCACGCTTAACGACTTGAAAGGTTCTTCGATGGGTAGGTCAATCGCGCTTCTTTTCGCGTGTGCGGCGCTGGTTATTCTGGCCGGCTCTTTCATGGCGCCCGGTTCGGTCGCAGCCGTGAAGGGCGAATGCTCGCCGGCCTATGGCGTCGACCCCTGCGAAACCGGCTCGATCCCGCACTGATCGAAAAAGACCGGCTTTTTTAGCGCCGGTTCTGTCTGCCGCCAGCGATCTTTGCATCGCTCCCAGCGTCGCAATCAAGGCTATCGCCAAAGCGCTGGCACTCTCCTCGCTATCGGATGAATATACGTCAGACGTCGTGAAACGAGATGGTGATGGATATTGCTCCTCATCTATCGGCCATGTCTCGCTGCTCTCCCTGCAATCGTCGCGCGGGATAGCATTGATGAAGATAGACCGCGAAGGTGTCCCACGGCGGGGCGATGGCAAGCTGCCACAAAATACGGCCGACCTCCCCCCGGTGATATCCGCCATGCAGAACAACGTGTGCCAGCATTTCCTCGCGAGTCATGTAACCCTTATCGCCATCTGTGAAGGTGAAGGCCACCGTCTCGGAAAGCATTGGAGGCGTGGCCGCGCTCACATAGTCAAGATACCATTGGTCTGAAGTGGTGACGGCCATACTCAGTTCATTGAGCATTGGCGTTCGTTCGAGGTTATCGGACAGGAAGCCGTGCGGAACGCCCTGCAAGTGGCCCGAGAATATTCGCGAGACCACATAGTAATGGCTGATCAGCTTAAGGGCGCGTTGCAATTCCGATTGGTGTTTCTCACGATCGATGCTCTCCAGTTTGTTGAATAGATCGGCATTGGCCCAGGCGTTATAGTCGAAGAGGGCTGGGAGCAGAGTGCTCATTGCTAACGTTCCTTTCGCAGGTTAAAAATGCGAGCAACTCCTTCACATTCTCTACAGAGCGGGTTTCTTGTCTACTCGCATTGCCAAACAGCGGTCCGTGATGCGCAAGATCCCGCGACAGGTCAGATCCCGTGCCACAGTTGAAAGCATCATAGAGGCCGGGGCTCGCATTTTGAGCGATGAAGGATGGGCCGGGTTCACGACGAACAGGATTGCGGAGCTGGCAGGCGTCAGCATAGGTTCACTGTATCAATACTTCCCCGACAAGCTCTCTTTGGTCGATGCCATCCGCCATCGTCATCTGGATGACAGCATGGCGATCATGCGCCGTGTTCGCGCGGAAGTGTTATCTCCAGCAGAGTTCGCAGCCCAACGCGTCGCGGCTGTGGTCGCGGCTCATAGCGTCTATCCGGGGCTGCATCGCGTTCTGCTGGACGAAGCTCCAAGCTCGGAAGATTATCGAAACCCCCATAGCGAATTCGAAATCGAATATCTTTCCTATTTCGCCAAGAGTGCTGCCCTGTACCAGAAGCGCTCGCCGAACGACGCGGATCGCGTCGCGGGGCGCGTGTTGTCGGATGCAATCGACGGAGTAATTCACAATTCGGCGCGACGGGGCAACATCGGCGATCCAGCCATGCAGCGTGAGCTTGTTCGGCTGGTTACACTGTATCTCGGGGCGGATCGCAACGACTAGAGACTTGGCGCAAGTCCTCCCAGGGCGCGTATGCGCCATGGGATTACGTTTGGATGCTGCAAGGTGCAGCATGTGCCGTGACATCGCGGCGGTAAACCGCTAGCGCAATGGTCACGCCGTAGCGACTTAGCCGACCAGGCCGTAGGAGGCCATGCCCAGCAGGATGACGCCGAGAATGATGCGGTAGATCGCGAACACCGTGAAGCGGTTGCTCTGGATATAGGTGAGCAGCCATTTGACGGCGATGAAGGCGACGATGGTCGAGACGACGAAGGCGATGCCGAGGGCCGTCCAATCCTCGTTGGCGGCGCCGCCGTCCTTGAAGGTCTTCAACAGTTCATAGGCGCTGGCCGCATACATGGTGGGAATGCCGACCAGGAAGGCGAACTCGGTGGCCGAGGCGCGGTTGTTCGTTCCGGCCAGCAGCGCGACGAATATGGTGGCGCCGGAGCGCGATGTACCCGGAAACACGCCGGCGATGACCTGCGCGACACCGACGAGGACGGCGACCGGCCAGGTGATCTCCTTGCTCGGCGGACGACGGGCGGCGAGCCATTCGGCGGCGATCATCCAGAAGCCACCGATGATCAGCGCCCAGGCGATCGGCGTCGCGGTGCTCGGCAGTTCAAAGCCGAGTTTCTTGACGATCAGCCCGAGGACCGCGGTGATCAGGAAGGCGACGAGCAGTTTGCCGAGATAGGCCCGATTTTCAGGTTCGCGCCAGCCGAGCAGCAGGTCGAGGAGACGGCGCCAGTAGATGAAGGTGACGGCGAGAATGGCGCCGGCCTGGATGACGATGTTGAACATGTCCGAGCGGTGGCCGAGCCACTGCTCCGCAATGATCAGGTGGCCGGTGCTCGAGATCGGCAGAAACTCGGTGATCCCTTCCACGATGCCCAGAATGATCGCATTAATATAGTCCATCAATTGTCTCCGCTTGGGTGTTCGGTCAGACCTGAATTGCGCTTGTGCCGCGGGGGAAACGGCAACGATGTCCACCAGACAAAGGCGTCATGAGATCGAGGGAGCGGCTGTCGATATCGGTCAATCGCGTCGATTTCCTCTGTCAGGCGGCGGGCGGCCCGACTCGCTTGTGTTGGAGGGGCCAAACTTCTATAGCTTCAACGAATGAGTCATGACTAGGGCGCTATAATCATCGCGTCCCTGCGACGTGCACCCCACCCATCAAAAAATCCGAGTCTCGATGCCCACGCTCTATCATCACCCCATGTCATCCGCATCACGCTTCGTCCGGTTGATCCTGACGGAGTACGGCTACCAGGCAGACCTGATCGAAGAGCAGACCTGGGAAAAGCGCCGCGACTTTCTGGCGCTCAACCCGGCCGGCACGCTGCCCGTGTATGTTGACGACAGCATGCGGGCACTCTGTGGCGCCACCGTCATCTCCGAATATCTCGACGAGACCCACGGCGTGTTGAAGCGCGACCGGCGGCTGCTTGCCGAAGACCCGTTCCAGCGCGCCGAAATCCGCCGGCTGACGGAATGGTTCATGGTGAAGATGGAGACCGACGTAACCCGACCGCTGGCGCGCGAGCGCGTCTACAAGCTGCAGATGACCGCCGACCAGGGCGGCGGGGCGCCTGACTCGAAGATCCTGCGCACGGCACGCGCCAATATTCGCCAGCACATGAAGTACCTCACCTGGCTCTCCGGTTCGCGCCAGTGGCTGGCCGGCGAACGGATGAGCTATGCGGATCTGGCGGCTGCCGCCTCGATCTCGATCCTCGATTATCTCGGCGAGATCGACTGGACAGAGGCGCCTGTGGTCAAGGACTGGTACCAGCGTCTGAAGTCGCGCCCGTCGTTCCGCCCGATGCTCACCGAGCGCGTGCGCGGCCTGACGCCCGTGTCCCATTACGCCGACCTGGATTTCTGACGAGGGCCCTCCATGCCCGAACGGACGACAGAGGCCAAGGAGTTGAAGCGTCGCGAGACGCTGACGGCCTTCGTCAAGGCGGAAGCGCATGCGCTCGGCTTCGATCTCTGTCGGATCACAAGGCCTGACAGCATTCCCGATGCAAAAGACCGCCTCGGCGAATTCATCGATGCCGGCCGGCACGGGACGATGGAGTGGATGGCCGAGACGCGCGAGCGGCGCGGCGATCCCAGGACGCTGTGGAGCGAGGTGAAATCCGTCGTCGTCTTCGCGCTGAACTACGGGCCCGACGAGGACCCGCGCGGCATTCTCGCCAAGCACGACAAGGCGGCCATCTCCGTCTATGCCCGCAACCGCGACTATCACGACGTCATCAAGGGGCGGCTGAAGGAGATCGCGACGCGGTTTGCGGCGCGCGCCGGCGCCGACGTCAAGGTGTTCGTCGATACGGCGCCGGTCATGGAAAAGCCGCTGGCAGCGGCCGCCGGGCTCGGCTGGCAGGGCAAGCACACCAACCTCGTCAGCCGCGTGCACGGCTCCTGGCTGTTTCTCGGCTCGATGTTCACCACCGCCGATCTCTCTATGGATGCGCCCGAGATCGATCACTGCGGATCATGCCGCGCCTGTCTCGACGCCTGCCCGACCGACGCCTTCCCGGCGCCCTACCAGATCGATGCGCGGCGCTGCATCTCCTATCTGACCATCGAGCACAAGGGACCGATCGACCCCGCCATCCGGCCGCTGATCGGAAACCGCATCTACGGCTGCGACGACTGCCTGGCCGCCTGCCCGTGGAACAAGTTCGCGCGGGCGGCTTCGGAGATGAAGCTGCAGGCGCGCGCGGATCTGAAGGAGCCTGCGATCGCCGAACTTCTGACACTCGACGATCCGACCTTTCGGACCTTCTTCAGTGGCTCGCCGGTCAAGCGCATCGGCCGCGACCGGTTCGTTCGCAACGTGCTGATCGCCGCCGGCAATTCCGGCGATGCCGCGTTCGTCGATCAATGTCGGCTGCTCTCGGCAGATCCCGCGCCGGTGGTGCGCGCCATGGCGGTGTGGGCGCTGTCGCGGTTGCTGGAGGCTGGCGAATTCGCGCGGTTTGCGGCACAAAGGCCGAAGGATGAGTCGGACAGCGATGTGCTGAACGAGTGGAGACTGGCAGGAGCGGCGTGATGCATCTGGTGATTTTCGGCTGCGGCTACTCTGGAACGGCGATCGCAAAGGCGTTTCTCGCCGACGGTTTCCGCGTTTCCGGCACCACCCGATCTCAGGAAAAGGCAGCCGCCTTGCGGGCACAGGGCATCGAGGCCTTCGTGTTCGACGGCGAGACGCTCGATCCGGCACTTGTCGACGCCGTTCGCTCCGCCACGCATCTGGTGCAGTCGATCGCACCGCGCGATGCCGGCGATCCGGTGCTGAAGCTTACGGGCGAGCGCATCGGCGCTCTCATGCCGCGGCTGACCTGGATCGGCTATCTCTCGACCGTCGGCGTCTATGGCGACCACAAGGGCAACTGGGTCGGCGAAGACGTCGCCTGCGTTCCGGTCTCGGGCCGTTCGAAGGAACGGCTGGAGGCGGAGGCGGCGTGGATGGAGATTGGTGTGCGCCTTGGCATTCCCGCCGCCGTGCTGCGGCTATCAGGCATCTATGGTCCGGGACGTAATGCCTTCGTCAACCTCGCGCGCGGTACGGCGCGGCGGCTGATCAAGAAGGATCAGGTGTTCAACCGCATCCGCGTCGAGGACATCGGCGCCAGCACGCGCTTTCTCGCAGACCGCAAACTGGGCGGCATCTATAATGTGACCGACGACCGGCCGGGTCCGCCGCAGGACGTGATCGTCGAGGCCGCACGGCTGATGGGCGTCGAGCCGCCGCCGGAACAGGCGTTCGAAACGGCCGAACTGACGCCGATGGCACGCTCCTTCTACGGCGAGAACAAGCGTGTCTCGAATGCCAAGCTGAAGGCCTCCGGCTTCGTGTTTTCGTTCCCTGACTATCCGATGTCACTCGCGCAGTTGTTGCAGGGCGAGCGATGGCGCGGCTGAGCGATCAGGCATCGTTTAGGCTTCGTGCCGATCATATCGCATGCGATGAAACGGTAGGAAATTCCTACTTTTACGGCATTCCGTTAAAACTTGGCGCCAAATTTGGGCATGCAGCCTTGGAAATTGCCCAAATGGGGCGGGAATTATGGCGTGCGCGCAAAATTATTTTTGCTGTTTTTGTGATCGCACCACGTCAAGACGCCCTCCCGCAAAAAATGTTCTAATTTTACTTGATTCAATTGCGCTTTTTTTATCAATCGTCGCTTGACGCCCTTTCGAATCATTTGTCGGCTCATCACAAATATTTCACTCAGTAATATTCCGTGATCATGCACGGCACTTTTTCGCCACTTTTGAACGGATTTAAGCCCCCGCCGCCCACAAGGCGTAAGTTCAATAGTCGAGGGACATCCCGTTTTGAAGAAACTCAGCCGTTCTATTATCGCTGTCGCAACTATAGCAGCCTGTTCTACCATCCTTCCGATGGAAGGAAATGCTGCAAACGGTTGTGGTGGCGCTTCGTGGTACGCACTGCACTCCAAAACTGCCTCCGGGGAACGCATGAACCCCACCGTCAATACTGCCGCGCATCGTTCGCTTGCCTTCGGCACCAAGGTGAAGGTCACCAACCGCAACAACGGCCGCAGCGTCGTCGTTCGCATCAACGATCGCGGTCCATTCATCCGCGGCCGGGTTCTCGATCTTTCCCGCGCGGCCGCCAGCAACATCGGCATGGTCAGCAGCGGCACCGCCAAGGTCTGCTACGAAGTGATCAGCTAAACCCTTCGATACGCACCGCTTGCTCTTGCCGCCAATCGCGGATACCACGCGGTTGAGACTTGTGTACCATCTGCTGCGTCTGTCGCGCTTCCTGCGGATCGTTCACAAGCCCGGTTTTTACCCAGGCTATAGGAGCGTTGTGAATGCGATTGGGCGGTAGGCTCGAAGGGGCAATTTCGGTTCTGGACGATATCGATGCCCGCAGACGGCCTGTCGCCGATGCTCTAAAGGATTGGGGCCTCGCGCACCGGTTCGCCGGCTCCGGCGATCGCGCCGCAATCGGCAACATCGTGTACGACGCGCTTCGCATGCGCCTCTCGCATGCCTGGCTGATGGACGACGACAGTGCATCGGCGATTGCCCATGCCGTCATGTTCCGCCAGTGGGGGTTCACGCCAGAGACGCTCGCCGCCGAGCTTGTCGATGACAAATTCGCGCCGGCGCCCTCGTCCGAGACGACACTCTTAGCATTCCAGTCTCGCAATCTCTCCGATGCTCCTTCTCATATTCAGGGCGATATCCCCGAGTGGATCCAGCCGACATTCGAGACGGCCTTTGGTGACACCTGGCTCGCCGAAGCTCAGGCTCTGGCCGAACGACCGACGCTCGACCTCCGCACCAACATCCTGAAGGCCACACGCGAAAAGGCCGTCAAGGCGCTCGATCGGTCCGGCGCTCAGGACGCGAAGATCGCGCGATACGGCATCCGGATTGCCGCCGGCGAGGGTGCTTCCCGTCTACCAAACGTGACAGCCGAGCTTTCGTTCCAAAAAGGCTGGTTCGAGGTTCAGGACGAAGGATCGCAGATCGTTGCCGATCTGGTGCTGCCGCAGGAGGGCGACCAGGTTCTCGATTATTGCGCCGGTGGTGGCGGCAAGACGCTGGCGCTTTCGGCTGCCATGCACAACAAGGGCCAGGTTCACGCCTATGACGCCGACCGCAAGCGGCTGGCGCCGATCATCGAGCGGCTCAAGCGCGCCGGCACCCGAAATGTCCAGGTGCATGACAATGCCAAGGCGCTGCAGAGCCTCGAAGAACGCTGCGACAAGGTGCTGGTCGACGCGCCGTGCACCGGCACCGGCACATGGCGCCGCCGCCCCGACACCAAATGGCGCCTGAACGCCAAGAATCTCGACGAGCGGACGGCGCAGCAGCAGGATGCGCTGAAGCAGGCCAGCGCCTATGTGCGCCGCGGCGGCGAGCTGATCTACGTGACCTGCTCGGTATTGCCGCAGGAAAACGAGGAACAGGTTCGCGCCTTCACCGCGGCCAACCCGGAGTTCGAAATTACAAGCGCGCTCACCGGCTGGGATCAGTTGTTCGGCAAGGATAGCCCACGGCCGCGCTCGTCCGACGGCAAGACCGTGACGCTGACGCCCGCTTCCACCGATACCGACGGCTTCTTTTTCTGCCGGATGCAGCGCAAGGGCTGAAACGCCTGAATGTCAGTGCGGCGCCCGCAGCGGATATTGATGCCGCGGCGGGATAAGATGATGCAGCACGGCAATGGCGATCAGCAAGGCGCTGCCCAGCCCGACAATCAAAAACAAGGTCGGCCCGCCGAGATGCGAGCCGAACGCCACCAGCGGCACGGCACCAGCCGGCGGATGGGTGACGCGTAAAAGCAGCATGCCAGCGATGGTCAGGCCCACTGCGATGGCCGCGACCCACCAGAGACCCGGAAACAGGGAGACGGCCAGTCCGCCAATCAACGCGGCAAGGAGATAGCCCCCGAGCACGTTGGCCGGCTGCGCCAGCGGGCTCTTGGGTTGACCGAAAATCAGCACCGCGGTGGCGCCGAACGGCGCAATCAGCAACGGAATCCCTGTCAGAACCGTCAGCGCCCCGACCGATCCCATGCCAACCATAGCGCCGATACCGGATTTCAGGTGCAGGTGAGCGGCACCTTTTGGTTCGTGCCGATGGGTGAAATGCTTGAGATGGCGACGCATAGGCGATCTGTCCGGACAATGTTTGTGCAATTGCACAATTTCCTATCCATATTCTGCCGATTTTCCAAGCAAATCGAATCTGATCGAACCGCTTTCGGCGCATTTCCTTCCTTAAAATCATTCCAAACTAGAGTGTTTGACACAAGTTTGCTTTTGCGCGAAGAAATCTTCGCCGGACTTCAGACGGAACGTCCGTCCCAGGAGAGGATCCCATGAAACTCAACAAGCAATTCTACGCAGCGCTGACGCTGGCGATCGCCCCAATCGCCGTGTCCGCCATTCCGGCCCATGCGGCGACGGATGCCGCGGCTGTGGTCAAGCATTATACCGAACTCGCCCACGCCAAATACGAGGACTCGCTGACAACGGCAAAGGCCCTCGACGCGGCAATCGACGCGTTCCTTAAGGAGCCGACCGACAAGACGCTGGCTGCCGCCCGCGCCGCCTGGGTCAAGGCCCGCGTTCCCTACCAGCAGACGGAAGTCTACCGCTTCGGCAACCCGATCGTCGATGATTGGGAAGGCAAGGTGAACGCCTGGCCGCTCGACGAAGGCCTGATCGACTATGTCGACGCCTCCTACGGCACCGAAAGCGACGAGAATTCGCTTTACGTCGCCAACGTCATTGCCAACAAGACCATCAAGATCGACGGCAAGGATGTCGACGCCTCGAAGCTGACGCCCGAGTTTCTCTCCGGCACGCTGGCCGAAGCCGGCGGTATCGAAGCCAACGTCGCGACCGGCTACCACGCCATCGAATTCCTGCTCTGGGGCCAGGACCTGAACGGCACCGGCCCGGGCGCCGGCAACCGCCCAGCCACCGACTACGACCTCAAGAATTGCACGCACGGCAATTGCGACCGCCGCGCCGAATATCTGAAGTCCGCATCGACTCTGCTCGTTTCCGACCTGCAGGAGATGGTCAGCAACTGGACGCCGGATGGCGCCGCCACCAAGAACGTCGAAGCCGATCCGAAGGCTGGCCTCGTCGCCATCCTCACCGGCATGGGCTCTCTCTCCTACGGCGAGCTGGCCGGCGAGCGCATGAAGCTCGGCCTGATCCTGCACGATCCGGAGGAAGAGCATGATTGCTTCTCCGACAACACCTACAACTCGCACCTCAACGACGCGATCGGCATCGCTGCCGCCTATACCGGCAACTATACCCGCGTCGACGGTACGAAGCTGAAGGGGCCGTCGCTACACGATCTCGTCGCCGCCAAGGACAAGAAGCTCGACAAGGAAATGACCGGCAAGCTCGACAAGACGCTGAAGGCCATGAACACCATGGCCAAGCGTGGCCAGAACGTCGAGAAGTACGACCAGATGATCGGCGAAGGCAACAAGAAGGGCAACGCTGTTGTCCAGGCTGCCATCGACGGCCTCGTCGACCAGACCAAGTCGGTGCAGCGCGTCATCGCGGCACTTGACCTCGGCACGGTCAAGCTTGAAGGTTCCGACAGCCTGGATAATCCTGGCGCGGTCTTCAAATAAGTTGAAAAGGCGGGCCGCTTCGCACGAGGCGGCCCGAACTCCGAAATGTTGCCTTTCCCGGCCCGTCGTCTTCTCCTGAGCGCAGCTGCCTGTGCCACACTCGCCGGTTTTTCCGCCGCCCTCGCGGCCAATTTCGACCTCCCGACCAAACGCACCGACCTGACGGAGGCCGATTCTAAACGCGTCGCCGATGTGGCGCGGCCGACCACAGACTTTTCCAAGGCTGAGCCGTACGAGGCGATGCAGGCGGGCGGGGCAACGTCGATCGATCCGGTCACGCAGGATTCGTTCTCTCACATCTCTGCGACCATCCCGTTCGAAGAGGAGCAGCCGTTCCGGCTCGGAAACGCGCTGTTCAAGAAGCTCTGGGTTTCCGCGCCCTCGTCGACGCAGGCCTCCGACGGACTTGGACCGCTGTTCAACGCGCGCTCGTGCTTGAGCTGTCACGTCAATGACGGGCGCGGCAAGCCGCCGGAGGGCGGGGTCAGCGCCACGTCGATGTTCCTGCGTCTGTCGCGATCGGCAGCGACGCCCGAGGAGCAGCGCGCCATAGCGAGTGCCGAGATCGTCAATTTTCCCGATCCCATCTACGGCCACCAGCTGCAGGACCTCGCCGTGCCCGGCCTGCCCTCCGAGGGAAAGATGACGATCCGTTACAGCGAAGAGCCGGTGACGCTTGCCGGCGGCGAGATTGTTTCGCTGCGGCGGCCGACTTACGCCGTCACCAATCCCGGCTACGGACCGCTCGATCCCACCACGACGCTGTCGCCACGGGTGGCGCCTGCCATGATCGGGCTGGGGCTGATCGAGGCCATTCCGGAAGCCGACATCCTCGCCAATGCCGATCCCGAGGATCGGGATGGCGACGGCATTCGCGGCCACGCGCAGATCGTCCGCGACCACCGAACCGGAAAGATCGCGCTCGGCCGCTTCGGCTGGAAGGCTCAGAATTCAAGCGTGCGCGACCAGACGGCCGACGCCTTTTCCAACGACATCGGCATCTCCACGCCCGACCGCCCGGACGCGCATGGCGACTGCACGGCGGCGGAGACCAAATGCAAGGCGATGCCTGATGGCGTGCAGAAGCGTCTCGGAAACGAAGAGGCGCCGGGGCCGATCCTCGACCTCGTGACCTTCTATTCCGCCAACCTCGCCGTGCCGGCGCGGCGCAAGGCGAGTTTTCCCGAAACGCTGAAGGGCAAGCAGGTTTTCTACGACAGCGGCTGCACCGCTTGCCACGTGCCGAAGTTCGTCACCCGCCGCGACAGCCTCGACAAGGCGCAGTCCTTCCAGCTGATCTGGCCCTATTCCGACTTCCTGCTGCACGACATGGGCGAAGGGCTGGCCGATGGACAACAGGTGGGACTTGCAAGCGGACGTGAATGGCGCACGCCGCCGCTATGGGGTATAGGTCTGACGAAGACCGTCAGCGGACACAGCTTCTTCCTTCACGACGGCCGTGCCAGAAACCTCACCGAGGCCATTCTCTGGCATGGCGGCGAGGCACAGAAGGCGCGTGACGCGTTTGCATCCCTGCCTGAGTATAACAGGCAGGCACTGATTACATTTCTGGAGTCTCTTTGATGCGCCTTTGGCAACCTTTCGTTCTCTCGCTCGCTCTTGCCTCCCCTGCCCTTGCCCAGACGACCCCTGCCCCGGCAGCTCCTTCCCAGATTGCTCCGGCCCCGAGTGCCCCGGCAGCTCCTGCTCAGGCCGGCACACCGCAGGCGGGACTGAACGAGGATGCCGTTCCGGCGGTGATGCAGCGCGCCGTCGACGAGGTAATCCGTCCCGGCTACCGCAATGCGCAGCAGGCGGCGGCGCGGCTGACGACGGCGATGAAGGATCTGTGCGAGGGCGGCACGCCGCAAAGTCTCGACAAGGCGAAATCGGCCTTCGACGACGTGATCCGCTACTGGTCGGCGATCGAGATGGTGCAGGTCGGGCCTGTGATCCAGGACAATCTTTTCGAACACGTGCTGTTCTACCCCGACCGCAAGGGCGTTGGCCTCCGGCAGGTGCAGACGCTGATCGCCAAGGGCGATCCGAAGGATACCACCGTCGATGCGATCGCCGCCAAGAGCGTGGCGCTGCAGGGGCTGACGGCGCTGGAATACGTGCTCTACGGTTCCGGCTCCGAGGATTTGACGGCGCAGAAAAACAGCTTCCGCTGCCAGTACGGCGCAGCCGTTGCCGGCAACATCCAGCGTGAAGTCAGCGAAGTCGTTGCCGCCTGGGAAAAACCGGATGGCATTCAGGGCAGCTGGAAGCATCCGGGCCCGCAGAGTGCCGACTTCATGGACAACAAGGAAGCCGTGACCGCGCTGCTCGGCATTCTCGTGCACGGCGCCGAAAATGTTCGCGACCAGCGGCTCGAGCAGTTCTACAAGGGCAAGGATTCGACGCCGCGGCCGCGGATGGCGATCTACTGGCGCTCGAAGAACACCTGGAAGTCGATGACATCAAATATCGAGGGCCTGCGCACGCTGTGGCAGAAGGCCAACATGGCCGACCTCCTGCCTGCCGACAAGAAGCCGGTGGCCGACGAGATCGATGCCAGGTTCAAGGCCCTGCTGGACACCGTTCCGAAGCTCAATCCCGATATCGATGCCGCCACAAGCGCGGCCGAGAAGGCCAAGCTCGACCAGCTTTTGATCGATACGCGCGACCTGGTGACCACGATCAGCGACGAGTATGGCGCGGCGATCGGCCTTTCGGCTGGCTTCTCCTTTTCCGACGGCGATTGATTCGATGATCAGGAGTGCTGCGATCGACCGGCGCAGTTTCATGAAGGCGGCCGGCCTGACGTTTCTGGCCGCCCTCCCCCCGCGCGCGCTGATGGCGCTGGAGCGGGCCGACGCGGTCTACGCTTCCGGCCTGCGGCAGGCGAACGGCGACTATGCCGTGGCGACGGTGACCGAGCGCGGCGGGATCGTCGATCAGGTTGCGTTGCCGGCGCGCTCGCACGGCATGGCCTTCAGCCCGGCAACCGGCAAGACCGTCGCTTTCGCGCGGCGGCCAGGCACCTATGCGATGATCTTCGATCCGCACGGCAAGGCGGAGCCGATCGTCATCACCGCCGCCGACAACAGGCACTTCTACGGCCACGGCGCGTTTTCACCCGACGGCCGCATCCTCTATGCCAGCGAGAACGACTTCGACGCCAATCGCGGCATGATCGGCCTCTATGACGCCACCGACCGGTTCGCGCGCATCGGCGAGTTCGAGACCTTCGGCGTCGGCCCGCACGACATGACCGTTTCAGACGACGGCAGGATGTTGATCGTTGCCAATGGCGGCATCGAGACCCATCCCGATTTCGGCCGCACCAAGCTCAACCTGACCAGCATGCAGCCATCGCTGACGTTGATCGATGCCGCCACCGGGGCGCTGATCGAGAAGCACGCGATGCCGGCCCAATGGGCGCAGGTCTCGACCAGGCACGTCGATATGGACGACAGCGGCCGCATCTGGTTTGCCTGCCAGTACGAGGGCCACCGCAACGATTTGCCGCCGCTCGTCGGTTCCTTCGCGCGGGGCGAGGATATCCGCTTCGTCGACCTGCCGGAGGAGACGACGCGGCGGCTGGCCAACTATGTCGGCGCCATCGCCGTCAACCGCCGCGACGGGCTTGTGGGCGTGACCTCGCCGAAGGGTGGTGCCTCGGTGACAATCGATGCCAGGACCGGCCGGGTGCTGCGCGAAGAGATCGTGCCTGATGCCGCGGGCATCGCGCCGGCCCGATCGGGCTTCGCGGTGTCGTCCTATGACGGTGATTTTCTCGGGGCGCACAGCAATGTGGCCTGGGATCAGCACATCGTCAGGATCACGCCGTCACGACGCGTGTGACCACGCTTTCTGCTCCGCGCCGATCATCGTCGCCACCGCCTTCGCCGCATCCGTGAGCCAACCCGGCTTGCGCAAGCCGAGATCCTTGGTGATCGCCGCGCCGGAGGCCGGATCATTTGCGTGGCAATTGCCGATCTCGAAGCCCATGAGGTCGAGCATGTCGGGTGACAGCAGCAGATCCGGATTGCGATCGATCTCGATCTTGGTGCTGCTCGGCGACAGGCGCCGGACCAGCACAGCGCCGACCAGCCGATAATGCGGATCGGGCGAGCGCATGCGGCCGGCGGCGATCTCCGTGGCGTGGATGGCGCGATCCCCGGGCGCATGGGCAAGCGACCATGCCGATTGCAGCATGGCCTTCGCCTCGCGCAGCACCGGGCCGCCCTGCCAGTCGGTATAGGCTATGAAACGCGGGCGGCCGAGGCTACCGGTGCCGGCGGCACGCGGCTTGGGGACATAGGCGGCGCAGCTTGCGGGCAGTGATGCCGCAAGCGCTTGCGCATAGGCGGCTGGCGCCGGTTTGCTGGCGACCGGCAGCGCCGCGAATTTCTCCCAGAAATCGCGGCGTTCGCTGTCGGGCAAGGTCAGCGCCTTGCGCAGCCATTTATGATCGCGCTCGAGCACAACGGGCATCGGCGTCCTGATGCCTCTATCATAACCGGTGAGGACCGACGTCGCGATGGCCTGCGCCGACGGGCCGCCGGCGCCGACCGCCAGCAGTGCGCTCGCCACCAACCGAACAAGATCGAGCGCATAGGGCATGACGGCGGCATCGTCGAAATCGTTGGCACCCCAGACAAGCCGCCCTTCGACATCGCGCCAGGTGCCGAAATTCTCCAGATGCGTGTCGCCGATCGCCAACACCGTCGGGGCGGATGCGAGATCGGGACAGATGTCGAGGACGGTTTCGGCGAAGCGCCAGTAGGTGGCGCGCAGGAAGGCGAAGCTGCTCGAGCGCATCTTCATGTGCTTGCGCAGGAGATCGTCCTCGACGAGGTCGGCGCCAAGCTGGCCGCGAAGCCAGCTCTCATAGGCTTGTGAAGACTGGATGATGTTTGCCATGGCGTGCCGGTCCGATGTCTGCTTCATCAAGCATAGGCGGATCGCCGCAGGCGGCAATCGCGATCAAGGCGCGGCAGGTTAAATCGCGGTAAGGTGGCTCTGGCGGGCAAGGCAGCGATGCCCTATCTCCGTCGCATGAACAGAGCCCTGACCTACATCGTCTTCATTGCCATCGCGCTCGGCGGCGGTCTCGCCATCGGCATCAACAATCTTCCCGGCGAATGGTACCAGTCGCTGGCCAAGCCGCCGTTCAATCCGCCGAACTGGGTGTTCGGACCGGCCTGGACGATCCTCTACGTGCTGATCGGCATTGCAGGCGCCCGGACCTGGCTGCGCGGGCATCTCTCGGTCGGCATGCTGATCTGGGCCGGGCAGATGGTGGTGAATTTCCTCTGGTCGCCGTTCTTCTTCGGCCTGAAGATGCCGCCGGTGGCGCTCGCCATCATCCTCATCCTGCTGGCGCTGATCCTCGCCTTCATCGGAAACCGCTGGAAGGCCGACCGCGTGGCGGCGCTGCTGTTCCTGCCCTATCTCGCATGGGTGTCGTTCGCGACGCTGCTCAACGGCTCGATCGTCTATCTGAACTAGGCGCTAGAGATATTTCTCCATGCGGAAATTGGTCAGGCGCTGACCGCGCTTTTCGACACTCTGGCGGAGGATGACGGTGAAGCCGCGTCGCTCGAAGAACGGGCGGGCGGTCAGGCTGGCTTCGGTGAAGATGCGGCCGAGCCCCTGGCTCCGGGCGCTCTCTTCCACCGCCGACAGCAGCAGGCCGGCGGCGCCCAGGCCCTGAAAATCGGGATGGACGAACATCATGTCGAGATGGCCGTCGGGCTCCAGATCGGTGAAGCCGATGGCCATGCCCTCGCATTCAGCGACCCAGGTCGGTCGGCTGGCGCGGCGGTCGGCCCAGGCATCCCGATCCTCAACCTGCGCCCACGCCTCGATCTCTTCACGCGTGTAATCCTTCGACGCCACCCTGCGGATGGCAGACAGGAAGCTCGTGATGGTCGTGTCGCGATCGGCCGCGACATAATCCCTCACCGTCAGTCTCTTGCCCGACACATGCCCTCCATCTCCTCGATATCAGTGGATTTAACATATCCGGTCGTCGAGACCGAGGCCGGAATCGTACCCGATGGCCGTCACTTTCGCTTGTCTGGCGCGGCGCAGCATGGCACTTTCGCGCCCGCACGGGGGCAGACATATGAGTGACATCGACAACGGCGACTTCCAGGAGCGCATCCAGGCCAATTTCGCGCGGCAGGCGGCGCTGCACACGATCGGCGCCGAACTGACGCGCGTGCAGCGGGCGATGGTGGAGATCGAGCTGCCGTTCGACGTCAAACTGACGCAGCAGCACGGCATCCTGCATGCCGGGATCATTTCGGCAGCGCTCGATTCGGCCTGTGGTTTTGCCGCTTACAGCGTCATCGACCCCGACGCCTCGGTGCTGACGATCGAATTCAAGGTCAATCTTCTGTCTCCCGGGCGTGGCGACCGCTTCCTGTTTCGCGGCGAGATCACCAAGCCGGGAACCAACATCATCGTCGGCGACGGCCGCGGCTACGCGATCGGCGACGGCCCTGCCAAGCTGATCGCCTCGATGACCAGCACCATGATGATCATACGCGGCAGAGAGGGCATTACGGGATGACGTTTGAACTGAAATCGGTTGCCGGCAAATCCATCCTGTTCGTGATGGCCGCCGAGGCCGAATACGGCCCTTTCCTGCGCTCGCGCTTCGAGCCCTTGATGACCGGCGTCGGTCCTGTCGAGGCTGCCGTGGCACTGACACGGACGCTGGCAGCCCTCGAACATGCCGGAGACCTGCCGCAGCTGGTGGTCTCGCTCGGCTCGGCTGGCTCCGCCAGGCTGGAGCAGACGGAGGTCTACCAGGTCACGTCCGTTTCCTATCGCGACATGGATGCCTCGCCGCTCGGCTTCGAGAAGGGCCGCACGCCGTTCCTCGACCTGCCCGCGGTGATCGACCTGCCGCTCCGGATCCCCGGCGTGGCGGAAGCCAGCCTCTCCACCGGCGGCAATGTCGTTTCGGGCACTGCCTATTCGGCCATCGACGCCGACATGGTCGACATGGAGACCTTCGCCATCCTGCGGGCCTGCCAGGCCTACACGCTGCCGCTGATCGGCTTGCGCGGGATTTCTGACGGTGTCGAGGAGCTGCAGCACATCTCCGGCTGGACGGAATATCTGCACGTCATCGACCGCAAACTCTCCGATGCCACGGACAGCCTGTTCACGGCGCTGGAAGATGGGGTATTCTGGTTCTAGTCGCTTCGATCGCCTCGAAACCGGCTACATCGCCTGCGAAAGCAGGACAATCAGCACAATAAGATGCTCTTGCGGCGGATTTCTCGCATTGCAAGACCGGGTGCTTTTCATTAAAGGCTCGCCATGACCCAGACAGCACATCCCGACAGCGTTCTCATCGTCGATTTCGGCAGCCAGGTAACCCAGCTGATCGCGCGCCGCGTGCGCGAAGCGGGCGTCTACTGCGAGATCGTTCCCTTCCAGTCCGCCGAAGAGGGTTTTCACCGCCTTCAGCCGAAGGCCGTGATCCTGTCCGGCAGCCCGGCATCGACCGTCGATGAGGGTTCGCCCCGCGCGCCGCAGATCATCTTCGACAGCGGCCTGCCTGTCTTCGGCATCTGCTATGGTCAGCAGACGATGTGCATGCAGCTCGGCGGCAAGGTCGAGAGCGGTCATCACCGCGAATTCGGCCGCGCCTTCCTCGAGGTCGACGAAGACAGCAAGCTGTTCGAAGGCCTCTGGTCGAAAGGCTCGCGCCATCAGGTGTGGATGAGCCATGGCGACCGCGTCACGGCCCTGCCTGAAGGCTTCAAGGTGGTCGCGACGTCGCCGAACGCGCCCTACGCCTTCATCGCCGACGAGAAGCGCAAGTATTACGGCGTGCAGTTCCACCCAGAAGTGGTGCACACGCCTGATGGCGCCAAGCTGATCGGCAACTTCATTCACAACATCGCCGGTATCAAGGGCGACTGGTCGATGTCGGCCTACCGCCAGAAGGCGGTTGACACGATCCGCGAACAGGTCGGCGACAAGCGCGTGCTCTGCGCTCTCTCAGGCGGCGTCGACAGCTCGGTTGCGGCCCTGCTGATCCACGAAGCGATCGGCGACAAGCTGACCTGCGTGCTCGTCGACCACGGCCTGATGCGCAAGGACGAGGCGGCCAATGTCGTCGCCATGTTCCGCGAACACTACAATCTGCACCTGATCCACGTCGATGCGTCCGACAAGTTCATCGGCGAGCTCGAGGGCGTCTCCGACCCGGAAACCAAGCGCAAGATCATCGGTCGGCTGTTCATCGAGACCTTCGAGGAAGAGGCCAAGAAGCTCGGCGGCGCCGACTTCCTCGGCCAGGGCACGCTCTATCCCGACGTGATCGAAAGCGTCTCCTTCACCGGCGGTCCGTCGGTGACGATCAAGTCGCACCACAATGTCGGCGGCCTGCCCGAGCGCATGAACATGCAGCTCGTCGAGCCGCTGCGCGAACTCTTCAAGGACGAAGTGCGCGTGCTCGGTAAGGAACTCGGCCTGCCCGACTCGTTCATCGGCCGCCACCCGTTCCCGGGTCCCGGCCTCGCGATCCGCTGCCCGGGTGGTATCACCCGCGAAAAGCTGGAGATTCTCCGCGAAGCCGACGCCATCTATCTCGACGAGATCCGCAAGGCCGGCCTCTACGACGCGATCTGGCAGGCATTCGCCGTGCTGTTGCCGGTGCAGACCGTCGGCGTCATGGGCGACGGCCGCACCTACGAGTTCGTCTGCGCGCTGCGCGCCGTGACCTCGGTCGATGGCATGACGGCGGATTTCTACCACTACGACATGGAATTCCTCGGCCGCGCCGCCACCCGCATCATCAACGAAGTGCGCGGCATCAACCGCGTCGTCTACGACGTGACCAGCAAGCCGCCGGGCACGATCGAGTGGGAATGAGGGGGAGCATTACTGCTCCTTCTTGAAGACATCCTGAAAGATGAGTTGGCCCCAGGTGCGCCCGCGCGTGCCTACCAGCGCACCGCCCTCGTTGAGCCTTCCGAGCTTTACGGGTGCGAAGCCGAGCTGTTTGGCCAGGGCCACCACGGCAGCGACTGCCTCCTCGTCGTCGCTCGACAGAAAGACGACGCGGTGTCCGCCCTCGACCACCGGATCGGCCGCAAGTTTGGCCGCGACGAGGTGATTGAAGCCTTTCACCAGCTTGGCGCCAGTAAAGGCCTTCGCCACGAAGGCTGAGGACGGGATGCTGTCGAACTCGTCCGGAAGAGCTCCGAACGCGTTCGTCGCGTCGATAATCGTCTTGCCTTCCCAGCTCGGCAGCGCCTTTGCGACGGCCTCATGCTCCGCGAACGGGATCGCCAGGATGATCGTGTCAGCCTCGAGTGCCTGCGGCAGCGAGGTTGCAACAACCTCGGGTCCAATCGCCCGCGCTTTCGGCGCCAACGCCTCGGCCGGCCGCCGGCCGGCAACCGCCACCTTGATGTTTCTGCGGGCGAAGGCGTGGGCAAGAGCCTGACCTACTTCACCGAATCCGACAATTGCATAGCTCATGATAATTTCTCCATTTCGTGTTGATAGTGTTTGCCCGGTCTTCGACCGCGCCAGCTTATTGACCGAGCCTTCGGCACTCCGGAGGAGCGCTAGGGCGCGACGTGTCAGAGTTGCGCCAGGCCGCCGTCGACAGCGATCTCGCTGGCGGTCATGAAACTGCTGTCCCCCGACGCGAGAAAGGCGGCCACTGCTCCGATCTCCGCCGGATCGGCCATGCGCTGTAGGGGTGTCATCGAGGCGAACACCTTCTGGCCCTCCTCGCCCAATGCTTCCTTTGCGAGTTCGGTCGCCGTTGCGCCTGGCGACAGCACGTTGACCCGGATGCCAGTGCCCTTCAGGTCTTCCGCCCAAGTCCGCGCCAGGTTGCGCACCGCCGCCTTGCTGGCGCTGTAAGCGGTCATTCCGGCGGCGCCCGTGGTGCCGGCGCTCGATCCGGTCAGGATGATCGAACCGCCCTTGCACATCAGCGGCAACGCCTTCTGCACAGTGAAAATCGTTCCCTTCACATTGGTGTCGAAGGTCTCGTCGATGTGCTCGGCGGTGATCTGGCCGAGCGCAAGCTGGCTTCCCGCCCCGGCATTGGCAAAGACAATGTCGACAGTTCCGCGCTCGGCTTTCACCGCCGCGTAGAGCCGGTCGAGATCGGCCTCATCGGAGACCGAGCCCTTTACGGCGCGGGCATTTGGACCGAGATCGGCCACGGCGGCGTCAAGTGCTTCCTGCCGGCGGCCGAAGAGGAAGACGAAGGCGCCCTCCTCGACAAAGCGCTTCGCTGCCGCGCGGCCAATGCCGGTCGCGCCACCGGTGATCACGGCGGTCTTTCCATTCAGTCTGGTCATATCATGCATCCTCTGGTCATTCGGGAACGCCCCAAGACCTCCGAAATGGGTTTTCCGGCCCACGTTGTTGAGTATGGAAGCGCGCACATCGGTGGTGCAGAATCGATCCGGCGGGATGGCTAGCGCCAGCCAAGGCGATTAGCTTCCTTCGCTCGGAAATCACGACATACCCTTTGACGCGAGCTGTTATGCTCGCTTGCACTGTTGTACAAAGCTCGAGCTACCGACCTTGGAGGCGCACCGTGCGGTGCCGAATTGCACCATGATCGACTGGGATGACATTCGCTATTTTCTTGCCGTGGCGCGCAGAGGCTCGGTGCGGGCTGCCGCCGAAGGCCTCCGGGTGAACCACTCGACCGTGCTCCGACGCATCGCGCAGTTGGAGGAACGCCTCGGGGCGCAGATGTTCGAAAAACTGCCGTCGGGCTACCGCCTGACCGCTGCGGGCGAGGAGATCCTCGAACTGGCGAACCAGATGGAAGCGTCGTCGCTCGAACTGGAGACGCGTGTTTTCGGGCGCGATCAGGGCGTGCGCGGGCTGCTGCGGGTGACCTTGACTCCGATCCTCGCGACACATCTGCTGATGCCGGACTTTTCCGATTTCGCGCGACTCCATCCCGATATCGAGATGGACATCCTGTCCTCCGGGGAACTCGCTAATCTGACCAACCGGGAGGCGGACGTGGCGATCCGCGTCGTCTACGACCGCAACACCCTGCCGCTCAATCTTCACGGCCTGAAGGGGCCGGAGCTTTTCGGCGGCGTCTACATATCCCGCGATCGGCTTGCCGCGTGGCGCGTAGACACGCCTGAACCCATCCGGTGGATTGTCATCAGCAGCCATGGAATTCCGGATTGGGCCAGCGAGGGTGAGGTTCGCACCATGGGGGTCCCGTTCAGGACCACAGACGCCGCGGCGCAGATCGGGGCCGTCCGGGAAGGACTGGGCATCGCCACACTGCCGTGCTTTGTCGGAGATGCCGACCCTTTGCTGGCGAGAGTGCCCGGCGCCGAACTCCATATGTACGGAACACTCTGGCTACTGACGCAGGGGGAGACACGCAAGACCAAGCGCGTGCGGCTATTCACCGAGTTCGTATCACGCAGGCTTGCCGCTTATGCTCCGCTTCTCGCGGGGCTATCGGTATCACACGACTGACACCCGACGGATCGCCGATCACCCCTCAAAACAACGACCGCTGCACCGGCTTCGGCGGCGCCAGCTTGACGCCCTCCAGTTCCAGCATGCGCGCCTTCGATACCGATCCGCCCGGTGCCGAGAAGCCGCCGATCTTGTTGCCGGCGGCCAGCACTCGGTGGCAGGGGATGATCAGGGCGACGGGGTTCTTCGCCATCGCCTGGCCGATGTCGCGGGCGGCTTCCGGGCCGTGGCCGAGCGCCTTGGCCAAGGTGCCATAGGTGGTCGTTTCGCCCCAGCGCAATTGGCGGGCGGCGGCGTAGATGGCGCGGAAGAACTCGTCCTGGCCGTCGAGATCGAGCGTGACATCGGAGAAATCGATCGGTTCGCCGGCGAAATAGCGTTTTACGGCGGCGATTGCCTCAAGCACGGCAGGGGTCGGCGCGGCCGGCTCCGCGTCCGGGATGCGGCGGCGCAGCAGGCGCTCGGTGGCCTCGGGATTGCCTGTCGGCAGCTGGAAGCGGGTGATGCCGACGGCATTCCAGGCCACGCCGCAAAAGCCGCCGGCCGTTTCGAAGACAGTGTAGTGGTGTGGTGACTGTTCCATGCCCAGGCCTCCGATCAATCGAAGCTTTCGGCCGTCAAAATCGGCCTCCCTTGAAAATCGTGCGGCTGCGGATCGAATTCAACCCGTTTCTTGCGAAGCGTGTTGTGTCGGCGACATTTTCCAGCGTTCAGGCGTGGACCTTCACCGCTGGCGTTTCCTTGCTCACCGGCTTCGCCAGATCCGGCCGCAGGCTGGCGAATACGGCTTCGTAGCCGGCGGCGATCTTCTGCGGCTCGTAGCGTCTGGCGGCCTCGAGTGCGGCGCGCGACAGGTCGGGGATGGCTTCAGGACGCGCGGCCATGTCGGCGATCTGCCTGGCAAGCGCCGCGTCGTCGCCAGGATCGAACAGATAGCCGTCGCTGCCGGGGTCGATCGATTCCGGGATGCCGCCGGAACGGGCGCCGATCACCGGCACGCCTTGCGCGAAGGCTTCGATCACCACCCGGCCGAAAGGCTCGCGAAACAGCGACGGAACGACCAGCACGTCGATCTGAGGGAAGAAATCATCCGGCTTGGTCCAGCCGAGGAATTTGGTGTTCTCGCTCGGAAACTTTTGCGGCAGCGATTTCGAGTAATCGCTCTTCGAGCTGCCGGCGATCATGAAGCGCACATCGGGATTATTGACCAGCCGATGGGCGGCGAGCGCCAGCGTGTCGAGGCCCTTGACCGGATCATGGACGCCGATGAAGCCGAAGCGCATCGGCCCCACGGGCGCAGCGCGCGGTGCGCTGCCGGCGACAGACGGCATGGCGCCGGGGACGCGGTGGGTGCTGGCGTTCGGAAAGTAATCATGCTCGGTGTGACGGCCGATGATGAAATCGGTTTCGCCGATCACCGCATCGACATAGCGCGAAAACACCTTCTTGCCGTAGGACGAGGCCTGGCAGGAGGAACAGGCACGCACGCAATTGTCGTCGCCGCGGCGCATGCTGGCCTTCCAGCACAGAAGAAATGCGCTGCGCAGGATATGACAGACCGGCACGCCACAGCTCTTGGCGGCGGCCCAGGTGGCGACGTTGATGTTCTCGATGCTGTCGGTCAGCACGATATCCGGCTTGAAGCGGCGGATTTCGCGGCGCATGACGAGATAGGCGCGCGGATTGAAATTCTCCAGCGCATGCCAGATCAGCTTCTTCCAGCCCGGTCGGGGCAGCCTGTAGTTCCAGTCGATGTTGAGCGTCTTCAGCCGGTGCACAGGCACGCCGTCATAAATCTCGTGCTTGTCCTCGCCCGAGACGTTGACCACTTCGAGATCGTGACCGGCCGCAAGAAGCAGCTTGGCGATCATCATCGCCGAAATCGGGCCGCCGCCATCGATGAACGGCGGAAAGGCAGCACAGGCCATCAGGATACGCATGACAAAACTCCAGAGCCGGGCAGAGCGGTGATCATTTGTTCTTCTTTTGTTCTTGCTTTCCACTCGGCAGCTGTTACCATCCGCCCATTCCCTGGAGAGTGAGAGGCGGGGCGACGGATCCCGAGATGGCCATGCATGAACAGAACACGCAATCGTCCTTCGACTTCGCTTGCCCAAGCATGCAGCCGCAATCGTCAAGATTTGGCAAAGAAAACCTGTTTTTCGCGATATTGCCGGATCGCGAGGCAATCGCTGCCTGCCTCGATGTGCAGGACCGGCTGAAAAACCGACACCTGCCCTTCGCCACGCCGCGACCGCCCGAGCGGCTGCATGTCTCGCTCTATCATGTCGATCAGGGCATGAAGATCCCGGACGCGGTGATCTTCGCGGCCTGCCGGGCGGCCGGCGCCATCGATGCCTGCCAGTTCGAGCTCGGCTTCGACCATGTCGCGACCTTCAAGTCGCCGGTGCGCAACGCCATCGTGCTCGCCGGCAACGGCGGCCGCGAACTGTTGCGGCAGCTGCATATCAGGATCGGTATCGAGATGCATCACATCGGCGAAAGTGCGCGAATACGGCCCGACTTCCAGCCGCATGTGACGCTGTTCTACGACAGCAGCACGGTGCCGAAGACGATGCTGGAGAAGCCGGTGACGATCACCGCCCGCGAGTTCGTTCTGCTGCACCATCGACCCGGCGAAAGCGACTATGAGCAACTCGGTCGCTGGCCGCTGCAGGCGCGCGGATAACGGCTTGCCTCGACCTGCGGAAGTCGCTTAAAGCTGCGGCAGAGACAATGGCAGCGGAGACACAGATGGACACGTCCGAGATCATCCTTTCCGGCGATACCGCCGGGATCGAATGGCGACTGCCGGTGCTGCGCTTCAAGGGCAGCGACCCGAAGGCGCCGAAGATCTACATCCAGGCGGCATTACACGCCAACGAGCTGCCGGGCACGGCGCTTGTTCATTTTCTCTGCGAGATGCTGCGCGAGGCGGACGCCGCGGGCCGAATCCGCAGCGACATCACCATCGTGCCGCATGCCAATCCGATCGGCGCATCGCAATCGCATTTCGGCGAGCTGCAAGGTCGCTTCGATCTTGGCACCCGCACCAATTTCAACCGCGACTTCCCGCTGATCTCGGTTGGAGATCGCGATACGCTGACCGAGGACCTCGATCGCCATGGCGCGGTCGACCGGCTGAAGCGGCAGCTGATGCATATGGCGCTCGGCTGCGATCTGGTGATCGACCTGCATTGCGACGATGAATCGCTGCAATACGCCTATATCGACGACGCCTTCTGGCCGGAGGCGGCCGATCTGGCCGCCGCCCTCGACATGGAAGCGGTGCTTCTGTCGGACGGCGAAAGCTCGGCCTTCGAAGAGGCGGTCGGCTATGCCTGGAAGCATGAGACATCGGAGAAGAAGACGCAGCTGCCCGGCAAGCTTTCGGTTACCGTCGAACTGCGCGGCATGCGCGACGTCTATCCGGAGATGGCGCGCAAGGATGCCGAGGGGCTGTTTACGTTTCTCGCCGGCCGCGGTGGCATCGATGCACCGATGGCGCTTGCCCCGTTCACCGGCCCCGCCGTGCCGCTCGACAATATCGAGATGATCCGCGCGCCGCAGGCCGGCACCGTGCTGTTTCATCGCAATATCGGCGAACAGGTCGAAGAGGGTGCGCTGCTGGCGACCATCATCACCAGTCCGGGCCAGCCCGACGGCGCCATCGAGGTGCGCGCGCCGCAGGCCGGGCTGATCGTCACCCGCACGTCGGCCCGCCTCGTGCGCCGCCGCGCTGACCTGATGAAGATCGCCTGCGGCAGCGCCAGCAAGGCGGCACGCAAGCCGGGCGCGTTGGAAAACTGAGCGGGAGAAGCGAATGACCGTCACCATCTACGGCATCAAGAACTGCGACACGATGAAGAAGGCCCGCACCTGGCTGGAAGCGCATGACGTCGCCTATGATTTCCACGATTACAAGGCGTCGGGCATCGACCGGGCGCATCTGGAAAAATGGGTGAAGGAAGCAGGCTGGGAAACAGTGCTCAACCGCGCCGGCACCACCTTCCGCAAGCTGCCGGACGAGGCGCGCAGCGATCTCGATGCCGACAAGGCGATCGCGCTGATGCTGGAACAGCCGTCGATTATCAAGCGGCCGGTGCTGGAGGCCGACGGCACGCTGACGATCGGGTTCAAGCCCGAGATCTACGGCGGCGTTTTCAAGGGCTGAGCCGATGTCGAAGACCACGCGCGCCACGCAGGTCCTGGCCAAATCAGGCGTTGATTTCACAGTCCACACCTATGATTACGACCCGAATGCCGAACGCATCGGCCTGCAGGCGGCCGAAGCGATCGGCGAAGAGCCGCATCGGGTGTTGAAGACGCTGATGGCCGAGGTCGATGGCAAACCGGTCTGCGTCGTCGTGCCGTCCGATCACGAGGTCAGCATGAAGAAGCTGGCTGCTGCCTTCAAGGGCAAGTCGGCGAGCATGATGAAGCCCGTCGATGCCGAGCGCCTGACCGGCTACCATGTTGGCGGCATCAGCCCGTTCGGGCAGAAGAAGCTGCTGCCGACGGCGATCGAGCAAGCATCGCTCGCCGAGCCGCTGGTCTACATGAACGGCGGCCAGCGCGGGCTGCAGGTGCGGCTCGATCCGAAGGATGCACTTATGGTGCTGAAGGCGGTGGCTGCGTCGCTGGTGGCGTGATCGCCCAAGATTGAAAAGCCGCGAGCTTCAATTTCGCCTTAAATAGGTCTAAGTCTCTGCGCCTGTCCGTTCGTTTCAGAAGGTGATCGATCATGAACTACATGCCGCAGGGCGAAAACGCCGTGGACCCCATCAAGCTCGACAAGCTGGCCGAAGTCGCCGTCAAGGTCGGGCTGCAACTCAAGAGCGGGCAGGATCTCGTCATCACCGCGCCCGTCGTGGCACTGCCGCTGGTCCGGCAGATCACCAAACATGCCTATATGGCCGGCGCCGGGCTGGTCAGCGCCTTCTATTCCGACGAGGAATCGACGCTGGCGCGCTATCAGTATGGTCACGACCAGAGCTTCGACCGTGCGTCCGGCTGGCTCTACGAGGGCATGGCGAAGGCCTATGAGAACGGCGCGGCGCGGCTTGCAGTGGCCGGCGACAACCCGATGATGCTGTCGGAACAGGACCCGTCGAAGGTCAGCCGCGCCAACCGCGCGACGTCTGCCGCCTACAAGCCGGCGCTGGAGAAGATCTCCAACTTCGACATCAACTGGAACATCGTCTCCTACCCGAACCCGGCCTGGGCCAAGCTGGTTTTCCCCGGTGATCCCGAGCCGATCGCCGTCGCCAGGCTCGCCAAGGCGATCTTCGCCGCCTCGCGCGTCGATGTCGAAGACCCGATCGCGGCCTGGGCCGAGCACAACGCCAATCTCGCCAAGCGGTCCGGCTGGCTGAACGGCCAGCGTTTTTCGGCGCTGCATTTCACCGGTCCGGGCACCGATCTCAAGGTCGGGCTGGCCGATGGTCACGAGTGGCATGGCGGCGCGTCCACGGCCAAGAACGGCATCACCTGCAATCCGAACATTCCGACCGAAGAGGTGTTCACCACGCCGCATGCGTTGCGTGTCGAAGGCTACGTGTCGAGCACCAAGCCGCTGTCGCACCAGGGCACGCTGATCGACAACATCCGGGTGACATTCGAGGGCGGTCGGATCGTCGAGGCGAAGGCTTCGCGCGGCGAAGAGGTGCTGAACAAGGTGCTGGATACCGACGAGGGCGCGCGGCGCCTGGGCGAAGTGGCGCTGGTGCCGCATTCCTCGCCGATCTCGGCCAGCAGCATCCTGTTCTACAACACGCTGTTCGACGAGAACGCCTCCTGCCATATCGCGCTCGGCCAGTGCTATTCGAAGTGCTTCCTCGACGGCGCCAAGCTGAGCCAGGAACAGATCAAGGCGCAGGGCGGCAACTCCAGCCTGATCCACATCGACTGGATGATCGGCTCCGACAAGGTCGATATCGACGGCATCAACGCGGACGGATCGAAGGTTCCGGTGATGCGGAAGGGCGAGTGGGCCTGACGCCGCTGGCGGGCGGCATCATCACCCGCTGACTGAACCAGACGCTCGCCAGCACCATTGCGACACCGCAAAGCTGGGCGGGCGTCAGCGCCTGCCCGAGCGCCCACCAGCCGATCAGCGTGGCGACGACGGGGCTGAGAAAGCCGAGCGACGCCGCGGCCGATGGCTCGATGCGGGCGAGACCGCGAAACCAGAGGATATAGGTCAGCGCCGCGCCGATCAGGCCGAGCCAAGCGATCCCCAGCAGGTTGGTCACCGTCGGCATCGGCAGCGCCGGCTCCACCAGCAACGCCACGGGGACCAGCAGCAGGCCGCCCGCCGTCAACTGCCACGCGGTGAAAGCGAGGCTTGAAACATCAGGCGTCCAGCGGCGGGTCAGCACCGTGCCGCAGGCCATGGAGGCGGCACCGGCAAGGCCCGCGGCGATACCGACCGGGTCAAGCGCCGCGTTCGGCGTCAACACCAGAAGCGCGACGCCCACGATCCCGATAACACCGGCGACCACCGCAAGCGGCCGGATCGCCCTCCCCAGCACGAGGCGCGACAGCACGATGACGATGAGCGGCTGGACGGCGCCGACCGTGGCGGCGACACCGCCCGGCAGACGGTAAGCGGAGACGAACAGCATGGCCCAGAAGAACGAGAAGTTCAGCGCGCCGAGCACGAAGGCGCGGAACCACCATATCCCCTGCGGCAGCTTCCGGACGATCGCCAGCAGCAACAGGCCGGCCGGCAGCGCGCGCAGCAGCGCTATCGTCAGCGGATAGCCGTGCGGCAGGTAGGCCGTGGTGACGAAGTAGGTGCTACCCCATATGGCCGGCGCCAATGCGGTTATCAGCACATCGGCGACGTAGGTCGAATTTTTCTTCATATCAAGTATCTCTACCTCAAGATAAACAAGCTTACGCCCATTTATCTTGACGTCAAGATAGTTTGTTGGCAGATATCTCTAGACAGGAGAGATATCAGATGGACCGCATCGACAGGATTTTGCAGCAATGGGCCAGTGAGCGGCCGGATCTCGACACCGGGGCGATGGGCATCCTGGGGCGGATGAAGCGGCTGACGACGCATCTCGGCCGCGAGGTCGAGCAGGTGCTGCAAGCCCATGGCCTGTCGTCATCGGCCTTCGATGTGCTGGCGACGCTGCGGCGCTCGCGCGCTCCGCACCGGCTTTCGCCCGGCGACCTGCTCGATATGACGATGGTGAGCTCCGGCACGATGACCAACCGCATCGACCAGTTGGAAAAGGCAGGGCTGGTCGCCCGCGTCGTTAACCCGCAGGATCGGCGGAGCGTGCTGATCGCGCTGACTGACAAGGGACTGAGCGTCGTCGACGAGGCCGTCGGCGCGCATGTCGCCAATCAGCAGCGGCTGATGGCGTCGCTCGACGATGCCGAAAAGGCGGCACTCGACGCGCTGTTGCGAAAATTCCTCGCGGCCTTCGAATGAAGGCCCTTCATCAGCGGTAGTAGATGACGTGGCCGCCATTCAGCGCCGTGACCACCTCGACCACATTCTTGAGCGCGATGCGGCGGGCTTCTATCGCCTGCATCAGGCGCGGATCGCCGCTGACTGTTGCCTGCGCCTTGCGGATCATCGAGGGCATCGGGTGCTTCAGCTGCAGCGGCAGCGGCTGGTCGTACTGCGATTGCGAGGTCAGCCGGATCGCCGTCACGCCGTCATTGTAGGCCTTGCCGAAAATCACCTGCGACAGCACCGACTGCTCGGCGAATGCAGGGGCCACCGATAGCGCGCCCGATACGATCCCGAACGCCGCAAGGGCAGGCAAAACTCTCTTCATCTCATTGTCTCCAAACGCGCGGCCGGCGTCGTCACGCGGCATCATCACAGTGTAGATAGGGGGCGGATTGTCGCTTTTAAACGGTAGCCGGAATCATGGTGCTCAAAACAGGCTGCCCTGTTTCGGTGGCGCGGCTGGTTCTGAAGATTTCGCGCCGCGCTTCCTGGCGCTTGCCGGCGGCTCGCCGCCCTCGGTGGTGATGGCGCCGATGCGGCCGTCGGAAAACTCGATTGAGATGCCCGACCCTGCCGACAGTGTTGCCGCCTGCGAGACCGGCCGGTTGTCCTCGTCGCGGATCACGGCATAGCCGCGCTTCAGCACGTTCTTGTAGGACAGTGACTGCAGGATCCGCTCCTGCGCCTGCAGATCGCCGCGCGCGCGCGCCAACTGGTGGCGGACGGCGGTGTCGGCGTTGCGCGACAGATTGGCGAGACGGTCGCGCATGCGCGATGTCTGCGTCCGCAGCCGCGCCGGCAGCGAGGCGAAGACGGCATCGGCGCGGCCGACGCGCGATTTCGAGCGGTCGAGCAGCCGCTCGACGGTGCGCTCGGCCCGCGTCATGCGCTCGGCCAGCATCTGGCGTTTCTCGGCAATGCGGTTCGACAGCATGTCGGGGCGCAGGTGTGCGGCGGTCTTCTCGAAACTGCGTCGCTTGTTCAGCGTGTTGAGTTCGAGCCCGCGGCCGAGGCCTGCGGCCACCTCGTCGAAACGGCGGCGCGGCAGCGCCAGCAGCTGGTCGAGCGAGGGTAGCGCGCGCATCAGCGCCCGCACAGCCTGTCGGCGATGATCCATCTGCCGTGTCGTGCTGCCCTGTAGCCGTGCAGAGAACTGCGCGAGCTGCGATTCGAGCTCGGCCTTGACAGGCACCGCCATTTCGGCGGCACCCGTGGGCGTCGGGGCGCGGATATCCGCAGCATAGTCGATCAGCGTCCAGTCAGTCTCGTGGCCGACGGCCGAGATCAGCGGTATCGCGCTTTCGGCGGCGGCGCGCACGACGATCTCGTCGTTGAAGCTCCACAGATCCTCAAGGCTGCCGCCACCGCGGGCGACGATCAGCACGTCGGGCCGCGGGATGGCGCCAGCGGGATCGAAGCCGTTGAAGCCGCGAATGGCGTTCGCCACCTCCTCACCGGAGCCCTCGCCCTGCACCTTCACCGGCCAGACGACCACATGCACGGGGAAGCGATCGGCAATGCGATGGAGAATATCGCGGATGACCGCGCCGGTCGGCGACGTCACGACGCCGATGACGCGTGGCATGAAGGGCAGCGGCCGCTTGCGGGCGGGGTCGAACAGACCTTCGGCGCCAAGCTTGCGCTTGCGCTCCTCGATCAGCGCCATCAACGCCCCGGCGCCGGCCGGCTCCAGCGTTTCGATGACGATCTGGTATTTCGACGAGCCCGGGAAGGTGGTGACCTTGCCGGTCGCGATCACTTCCATGCCCTCTTCCGGGCGGAACTTCAGCCGCGAGAACGTGCCCTTCCAGATCACGGCATCGATGCGCGAGCGATCGTCCTTCAGCGAGAAGTAAGCATGGCCGGACGAATGCGGGCCGCGATAGCCGGAGATTTCACCACGCACGCGCACCTGGTCGAACGCCGTCTCGACGGTTCGCTTGATCGAACCCGACAGTTCCGACACCGAATATTCGGTGAGATTGCTCGGCGAATCATTGTCGAAGATGCTGCTCATGCAACCTTTCTAGCCGAAACGAAGCGGAAACGCAGCCCAGGATGCGGGGAGGTTTATGCACCGATGGCGATCCGGCCTGCATCGACAGCACGAAATTTTCTTAATCCCTTCAGAGGCTTGTTCGCATCACAGGCGCGTTCTGGCGAAACGTCATTCCGACGATTTTCCCCGTTTTCCAGTTCGGCGCGATCATGGCGGGAACAATCAAGGAGTTTCCATGTCCGACCGCTTTTCCTCGCACGCGCCCTCCCTCACCGGCCCCGCCAGTTCCGGCTTCGCAATTGCGCCCGATGACACACTGCTGCTTGCTGAAACGACGCGGGCACTGTTTGTCGGGTCGGGCGGCAGCCTGAGGGTGGAGATGGACTCGGGCGCGGTCCTTACCTTCGAGGCCGTTGCCGATGGCGCAATCCTGCCGCTGCGGATCGTGCGCGTGCTGGCGACCGGAACGACAGCGGCCAACATCATCGGCCTCGTCTGATCCGGCGCGCAACCATCTGTGTGGTCGCCCGTTCATATATATATCGAAAACCGCAGATACCGGCACAGCGTTAATTGTTCGGCAAAGCCACCGCCCCTATACTGCAGTGATTCGGGAGATGCTGAATGATTGCTCTGACTGCCGCCATGATTGGCATTGCCACCGCCCCGATGCGCTCGCTGTTTTCCATGATTCTCGTGGGCGTGCTCATCTGTGGAAGCTATGCCTGTGCGGCATTCTGCGGCCCGACATCGTTGCTCGATCTCGCCATCGCCATCGTCTGCTACAATCTCAGCCTGCTCGTCTCGCTGGTCGGCCTGCACGTATTCGACCGTTTGCGCTCCAAGGCACGCCTCGCCTGACGACCTTCATAGTATCCGCTGATTACGATCCGCTCGGGATGTAGCGGAAGAACCGGACCGGTGATCCCTCAGGCGAGGGAACGGCCTGCAGGTATGGCGGCACGATGCCTTTTTCCAACTGCGCGTAGAGACCGTCGGGCTTCATCCTGGCGATCTCCCTGGTCTGCAGGAAGTCCTTGCAGAAGGCGAGCGTGGTCACCCCGGTACCGCGCAGGAACGCCTCGGCGTCGGAAGGCGTCGACAGGCCGATGTGCATTTCCGTCAGCATGCCGCCCTGATTGCGATGATAGGGTGCCGAGAGGATGCGGTTTGCCGTGAAACGCAGGATCGACACGCCCATGTCGGACGGCGCGGCGACCAGACCGGGCGGCAGGCCGATCAGCGGGGCGAGCGACTGTTGCGACGAGCAGCTCGGCTTGTCCTTGGCTTCGGCCTCTGCCTGCGCCTGGCTGTTGTTGATGCGGTCGCCAATCAATCCGCCGGCGAGACCCCAGACAGCGGCGACGCTGAGAAGAACCGTCAGGATGTAGCTGAGGGCTGCGGCGCCGTTTTCCTTCTCGGCGTTGGAGACACGGCGGATGTCCATGATCAACAGGGTCAGCGGGAAGACGGCGAGCAGATTGGAGAACATCGCGCCGCGGATCTGCACCGCCGCGATCGCCCAGCTTATCGCGAGCAGGAACAGCAGCACGAGATGGATGCGCACCCGGTCGGCGTAGACGAGGCGGAAGATGCAGACGGCGATGGCGAACAGGCCGGTCGCGTAGAAGAAGCCGATCGTATAGGGGTCCTGATGGAAGCTGGCGACGATCGACTGCGCCTCCTGGACGTTCTTCAGCCACAGGTCGATCAACATCGGATCAAGGTCGGCCAGCGGATTGTGCAGGCACTGCGGCGCGATGACGACGGCCGACGCCAGCACCACGCCGCCGACGGCGCCGAGCACCGCGAAACGGACAGGCCGGCCGAAGCGGTTGGCGAAGGCCGCGGCCACCATCAGAAGACCGCCGCCGATCGCCGCCAGGCTGTAATAGCCAAGCGAGAGATTGTCGCAGGTGACCGACGAATAAAGGCGCGGCGGCACGGTGCCGAAGAAGAACAGGCTGATCGACAGCGCCAGCGTCAGGCCGAATGCCTTGGCAGCAGGTGCAAACGTATCGCCTTCCCAGGCCCACGAGATCGCGACGACGAGGCAGACACCGGCGACGAAAGGGGTTGTCTCGGCGCCGATGGCGATCGCCAGCGCCGCGCAGAAGGCAGCGATCGCATAGCTTAACGGCCGATGGTCTTCGTCGAGCAGCATCGCCGTCATGATCGCCGCAAGCGCGAACTGGGCATTGTGATGGTCGATCGAGCCGGGCAGGAAGCGGTTGCTGGTGACCAGCAGGAAGGTCGCAAGCAACAGCGCGATATGCATGCCGAACACGCCGCCGACACGCCGACCGGCAAGGCCCATGCCCCACAGGCTGGGAACGATCAGCGACAGCGGCCAGACCAGCAATGCCGCGGCTTCGGCGCTTTGCTGCGGCAGGAAGAGGCCGAAGAAGCGGATCAGCGTGGCGATCGGCAGATCGATCAGCCGCGACCAGTGCATCAGCGTGCCCGGCCCAAGGCCCATGCGGTACTGCATGAGATCGAACCAGCCCTGGCCATTCAGGAAATCGCGCACCTCGACGAGGCGCATGCCGTCGTCATTGTCGGCGCCGACATAGTCCTTGGCATTCGGGACCTTCATGACGATGATCGCGACGATCAGCAACAGGCTGTAGAACAGCACCGAGGGCCACAGCTTCTCCATCACCACCCGCAGCTTCTCGCGCAGGGACATGGGTGTTGTTTCGCCAATCATCGGGGCAACGGTCGCCATGAAGCATATCTCATCATTGAATGCGGCGAGAGATTACGATGTGCATATCAAGAAAGCGTAAAGCACGGTGGCAGCACCAGCGAGCCTCTACCGGGCCTGCGCCAAAGGCATAGGAGCTTGTTAACGGCCATCCTTTAGAGTTGCCGCAATTTCCTTCGCACAGGTGTGATCATGGGATCGCGTACAGACAATCTGACCATTGCCGTCCTGCTTCCGTGCTATAACGAGGCAGCGACGATCGGCGCCGTCGTGCGCGGTTTCAAGGCGACGCTGCCGGGTGCCGAGATCCACGTCTACGACAACAATTCCACGGACGGCACGGCGCTGCACGCGATGCTGGCCGGCGCCCATGTCGTGCGCGAACGGCGCCAGGGCAAGGGCCACGTCGTCCGCCGCATGTTCGCCGACATCGACGCCGACATCTACATCATGGCCGATGGCGATGGCACCTATGCGCCCGAGGATGGCGAGGAGCTGATCCGGACGCTGTTGACCGAGCGCGCCGACATGGTGGTCGGCACCCGCCGCGGCGTCCACGACGATGCCGGCCGCCAGGGCCATGCCTTCGGCAACCGGATCTTCAACATTCTATACCGGACGATCTTCGGCACCGATTTTACCGATATCTTCTCCGGCTACCGGGTATTTTCGCGTCGCTTCGTCAAGAGCTTCCCGGCGGTGTCGGCGGGCTTCGAGATCGAGACCGAGATGTCGGTCCATGCCTCCCGCCTGAAATTGCCGGTCAGCGAGCTGGAACTCGACTACGGCCGCCGGCCGGAAGGTTCGCACTCCAAACTTTCCACCTTCAAGGACGGCGCGAAGATCCTCTGGATGTTCGCCATGCTGATGAAGGAGACGCGCCCCTTCGCCTTCTTCGGCATCGTTACCGGCGCCTTCCTGGCGCTCAGCCTCGGCTTCATGGCGCCTGTGCTGGCCGAGTACTTCGCGACCGGCCTGGTCAGCCGGATGCCGACATGGGTGATGTCGATGGCGCTGATGATGATCTCGTTCATGATGTTCACCGCCGGCGTGATCCTGGATTCGGTCGCCCGGTCGCGCGCCGAGCAGCTGCGCATTCACTATATGAGCCTCGAGGCTCCGCACCTTGGCAACGATGTGTTCGCCTCGGAGGTCGAGGACATCGATCTCCAGCGCCAGCAGGCGCCCCGCGCGGGTGCGGCGTGAAGAAGCTGCTGCGCTTCGGCATAGCCGGCGGCCTCGGCTTCATCGTCGATGCCGGCGTCCTGGCGCTGTTGCTGCATACGACGCCGCTCGGCCCGTTTCTGGCGCGGCTGATCGCCATCGCGCTGGCTATGGTGACGACATGGGTGTTCAACCGGACCTTCACCTTCGAAAAATCGGGCGATTCGCTTGCCGCGGAAGGCTTTCGCTACGGCTCCGTCGGGATCACCGCAGCGCTGGTGAACTACGGCCTCTACTCGGCTCTGCTATTGACCATGCCGGACCTGCAGCCGCTGGCGGCGTTGGTGTTTGCCACCGCCGCATCGATGTTCTTCAGCTTCTTCGGCTACTCGCGCTTCGTCTTCCGCGAGAAGTGATCAGACGGCCTCCCAGCCATCCTTGTCGCTGGCGCGGTAGATCGCGTCGATGAATGCCTGGCTGAGCTTGGAGCTTTCCAGCGTGACGATCTCCTGATTTTCACCATTGGCGGCACGCGCGAAAGCTTCGGCCTCACGCTTGTACTGGCGGCTGTCGGGAAAGCGGAAGACGGTGGATTCGTTGTGGCTGCGGTTGGTCAGCTCGACCTCTTCGGCACCCCAGCGATCGGCGTTGAATGGCGACTTCACCTCGATGAAGCCGTCGGTGCCGTGGAACACCATGATCTGGCGGTTGGCCATCTGGGTGGAGATGTAGAAGCTGAGCTCGAAGCCGCCGAAATCGGCCTTGACGCTGGAATAGATATCGGTGCCGAATTCCGGATCGCGGCGGGTGACGGCCTGCACGCGCTGCGGCTCCTGGCCGGTGGCAAAGCGGGTGGCGATGGTCGGATAGACGCCGATATCCGGCAGCGCGCCGCCGCCGAGCTCGGGGATGTTGCGCATGTTGCCGGGGTCGCGGTTGAAATAGGTGAAGGCGCCCTGCACATGCTGCAGCGTGCCGATGGCGCCGTCGGCTATCAACTGGCGCACCTTCAGCCAGACCGGAGCGTAGGCCACCATGTAGGCTTCCGTGATCACCACCTTGTTGCGGTCGCGCGCGGCGATCAGGCTGTCGATCTCGCCGGCGTTGAGCGCGATCGGCTTTTCGCAGAGCACGTGCTTGCCGGCGTCGGCCGCCTTTATCGTCCATTCCACATGCTGCGATGTCGGCAGCGGGATATAGACCGCGTCGATGAGATCGGAGGCCAGCATCTCCTCGTAGGAACCGAAGGCATGCGGCACGGAGAAACGGTCGGCCATGGCCCGCGCCTTGGAAAGATCGCGGCTGGCAATGGCTGTCACGACGCAGTTTTCCGCGTCCTGGATGGCGGGGACGACAAGGTCGCGGCCGATCTTGGCGGTCGAGATGATACCGAAACGCAGCATGATGGGAGCCTCTCCTAGTTTGATTTTTGTCGGACCTTAGTCAGGCCGGGGCGTGGGCGCAATGGCGCGATCACAATTCGCGGCGTGGTCGCGGCGCCGGTTTCCATTCGTCCGGATGCGCACTAGGTTACCCCATGGGCGGCGTCCTGCCGCGTCATCGATTTCAGACAATTCAACATTTCAGGAGCTCATCATGGAAAAGCGTCGTCTTGGAAAAACCGGCCTTTCGGTCTCGCCGATCGTGTTCGGCGGCAACGTGTTCGGCTGGACGGCCGACGAGAAGACGTCGTTCGGGATCCTCGACGCGTTCTTCGATGCCGGCTTCGATACCATCGACACTGCGGATGTCTATTCGGCCTGGGTACCCGGCAACAAGGGCGGCGATTCGGAAGAAATCATCGGCAAGTGGCTGAAGCAGGGAAGAATCGCCCGCGACAAGGCCGTCATCATCACCAAGGTCGGCTCCGAGATGGGACCGGGCAAGAAGGGGCTGAAGGAGCAGTATATCCTCGAGGCGGTCGAGGCTTCGCTGAAGCGGCTGCAGACCGACTATATCGACCTCTACCTCTCGCACTGGCCGGACGCTGAAACGCCATATGAGGAAACGCTCGGCGCCTTCGCCAAGCTGAAGCAGCAGGGCAAGATCCGCGCCATCGGCTGCTCCAACCTCGACGCGACACAGCTGCAGGCCTCCTTTAACGCGGCCGAGAAAGCCGGCCTGCCGCGCTACGACGTGATCCAGCCCGAATATAATCTCTACGACCGCGCTTCATTCGAAGGACCGCTGGCCGATCTCTGCGTGAAGGAGGATATCGGCGTGATCACCTATTTCAGCCTCGCCGCCGGCTTCCTCTCCGGCAAGTATCGCAGCAAGGCCGACACCGAGGGCAAGGCCCGCGGCGGCAAGGCGGCGGCCTATCTCGACGACAAGGGGCTGAAGATCCTCGCCGCACTCGACACCGTCGCCAAGGAGACGGGCGCCAAGCCGGCCGAGATCGCGCTGGCCTGGTTGCTCGCCAAGAAGGCGGTGACCGCGCCGATCGCCAGCGCCACCAGCATCGCCCAGCTCGACAGCCTGACGAAGTCGGCATCGCTGAAGCTCAGTGACGATGCCGTGACGCTGCTCGACAAGGCCGGCGCGTGACCTGACGCCAAGACCGGGAGACTGACATGACCGTGACCAGCCGCGAAGCAAGCGTTGGAGACGAGGCCCGCTGGCGGGCGCTGTGGGCCGACTATCTCGCCTTCTACGAGGTCACGGTCTCGCCCGAGATCACCGACGGCACTTGGCGCCGGATCTTCGATCCGGCGTCGGCGATCGGCATGCGGGTGGCGGAGCTCGATGGCAGCGTCGTCGGCTTTGCGCTCTACCTCACCCATGAAGGCACGTGGATATCCGGCAGGGACTGCTATCTCGAGGATCTCTTCGTCGATGCCGACGCCCGCGGCCATGGCGTCGGGCGGGCGCTGCTCGACGATCTCATCGCGCTCAGCAAGGAGAACGGCTGGTCGCGGCTCTACTGGCACACAAGCGAGAACAACGCGCGCGCCCAGGCGCTCTACGACAGCTACGTGAAGAGCGACGGCCATATCCGCTACCGCATCAATTTCTGAGCGGCGGCGCCGGTATCAGAGAACAGGATCAGGAAAGCCTGCATAGAGAGCCGAATGTTCGCCCTCCCAGTTGGCCATGCCGGGCTTGGTCAGCGTGCCACGCGGACTGACATAGCTCTGGATGACGCGGCGCGGGCGTTCGTGCCACTGGATGTTGAAGGCCCACAGCTTCGGGAAGAAGCAGAGCGAGGCGTAGGGCACATGGTCGTGGATCCACCAGGCCATCTTCTGCCAGTCCCCGACATTGTCGTTGTGATCCACCAGCCACGGCACGACGACGCAGGCGGTGGCGCCGATGCAGCCCTCGGCATCGCGCCGATCCCAGATGTGATCGGCGGCGGTCCGGTCGTTGGTCGAGCAGTTGAGCTTGTTGCGGTTACCGAACCGGTTGACGTCAGGAGACCGGTAGCCGGAGCGGATGTGCAGCCGCCCGAACGTCGCCTGCAACGGCTCCAGCAGCTCCTCGCAGAGCCTGGTGCCCGCCTCGATGGCGAGATCGGGATCCTCGGGAATATTGGGGATGCGGTAGAAATCGGCGATCTCGGAATGAAGAAAGTCACGCAGGAAGAAATTTCTCGACAGCCGCGCCCGGCCGAGATCCTCCAATGCTTTCATCGACCCCGGCTTTCTCATCGCGCGCCTCCCTGCTGATCGAGAACGAGTTTGCCGGTTTTCCCTGACAAGACCACCCGAAATGATCGGAACCATTCGCGCCCTTTGAAATTGTTCTTGCGGAGCCGCGCGGTGCGGCGACCCTAGAACCCAAGGGAATAGCGATATGTCCAAAGAGAAAAACCTTGACGATCTGTTCTACGATACGCTGAAAGACATCTATTTCGCCGAAAAGCAGATTCTCAAGGCGCTGCCGAAAATGGCCCGCGCCGCGCAATCGGCGGAACTGAAGGCCGGCTTCACCAAGCACCGGGAACAGACCGAAGGCCATGTCGACCGGCTGCAGCAGGTATTCGAGCTGATCGGCAAGCGCGCGCAGGGCAAGACCTGCGAAGCCATTCAGGGGATCATCGCCGAGGGCGAGGAAATCATCGAGGAATTCAAGGGATCGCCGGCGATCGATGCCGGGCTGATCTCGTCGGCCCAGGCGGTCGAGCATTACGAGATGGCACGCTACGGGACGCTGAAGACCTGGGCGGCACAGCTCGGCAAGAAGGACGTCGTCAGCCTGCTCGACCAGACGCTGCAGGAAGAAACCGACACCGACAAGACGCTGTCGAAACTCGCTACATCGGCGGCGAACCTGAAGGCCGCAGCCTGACCGGTCGGCGATCAGTGACTAGCGATGAGCGGGCGCACTTGGCGCCCGTTCTCGTCTCGGCCGCCATTGTTAGCCGACATGACGAAAAAAATCGATGAAGGCGCGCAAGGCCGGGCGCATCTGGCGGCGGCTCGGATAATAAAGGAACGGTCCGGGATAGGGCGCGCACCAATCCTCCAGCACCCGCACAAGCTTTCCCTGCGCCAGTTCCTCATGGACGCGCATGTCGAAGAGATAGGCAAGGCCGACGCCACTCAGCGCCCCCAGCAGGGCCAGCCTGTCCTCGCTGACGATCAGCGGGCCGTCGATCGCCACCACCAGTTCCTGCCCGTCCTTTTCGAATTCCCAGCGATAGATGCTGCCATTGCCGAAGCGGCGCTTGATGCAACGGTGGTTGACCAGATCGTGGGGATGCTTCGGTTTAGGATGCTGTTTAAAATAACCGGGCGATCCAGCAATAACGGTCCTGACGTCGCCGGTGAGCCTGATGGCGATCATGTCGGCCTCCAGGCTTTCCTCGAAGCGGATGCCGGCGTCGAAGCCGTTCTCGACGATGTCGGTGAAGCCATCCTCATTGGCGATTTCAAGCGTGATATCGGGATAGGCGTTGAGAAAGGCGCCGAGCCGCGGGCCAAGGATGACGTCGGAGGCGAAACGCGGGGCGCTGATGCGCAGATTTCCGGCCGGTCGGTCCCGCGCCTCGACTAGCGCATCCAGCGCCACACCGATCTCCTCCAGTGCCGGCTTCAGCCGCTGCAACAGCAGGCGCCCCTCCTCGGTCGGCGCGACGCTGCGCGTGGTTCGGGCCAGAAGCCTGACGCCGAGGCTTTCCTCGAGGCTCGATACCGCATGGCTGACGGCCGATGGCGCGATCGCCAGCTCCCTCGCCGCTGCCCGAAAACTGCGGTGATCGGAGACGGCAGCAAGAACGGCGAGTTGTGCAAGCTGGGTTCTGTTCATTGTTCTAAATGTTAGATCAGCTCGTTGCGATTTGCACGGATTTTCAAACGACCACTGCCGCTCTAGTTTCCCTGATGTACCGGCCGATCCCCCTGCGGCCCGACATACCAGCTCAAGGAGCACATCGATGAAAACCCGCAAACTCGGAAAAGATCTCACCGTTTCGGCCGTCGGCCTCGGCTGCATGGGCATGAGCTTCGCCTATGGCCCGAAGGACGATGCCGAATCGACGCGGACGCTGCATCGCGCCGTCGACCTCGGCGTCACGTTGTTCGACACGGCCGAAACCTACGGCCCTTTCCACAATGAAGAACTTCTCGGCAAGGCGCTGAAGCCTGTGCGCGACCGTGTCGTCATCGCCACCAAGTTCGGCTTCAAGCTCGACACCACAAAATCCGGTCCGGCGGCGATGATCGGCGTCGACAGCCGGCCTGCCCATGTCAAGGCGGTGGCGGAGGCCTCGCTGAAGCGGCTCGGCACCGATGTCATCGACCTGTTCTACCAGCACCGCGTCGACCCATCCGTGCCGATTGAGGACACGGTCGGCGCCATGGCGGAGTTGGTGAAGGAAGGAAAGGTGCGGGCGCTCGGGCTTTCCGAAGCCGGCTCCGCCACCATTCGCCGCGCCCACGCCGTCCATCCGATCGCCGCCGTGCAGAGCGAGTATTCGCTGTGGAGCCGCGAGCCGGAGGCCGACGTGCTGGCCACCTGCCGGGCGCTCGGCATCGGTTTCGTTCCCTACAGCCCACTCGGCCGCGGCTTTCTCACCGGCGCAATCCAGAAGGTCGATGATCTCGCCGCCGACGATTTCCGCCGCAACCTGCCACGCTTCCAGACCGACAACTTCGATGCCAATGCGGCACTGGTGGCCAAGCTCGAAGCACTCGCAGCCGACAAGGGCGTGACGGCGGCGCAACTGGCGCTGGCATGGGTGCTGCATCAGGGAGACGACATCGTGCCGATCCCCGGCGCCCGCAAGCTGCACCACCTCGAACAGAACGCGGCTGCCGCCGAGATCGTGCTTTCGGATGCCGAGATCGCGGCACTGGGGTCGATCATGCCGGTCGATCAGATTGCCGGAAAGCGCTACTCCGATGCCTCTCTGGCGATGACCAATCTCTGAGCGATGCTTGCCGCAACGGGCTGCCCCATTCCGGGGTGGCCCTGTCCTGTCGGAGGCCGAATTCTGTTTTGTAGAGCCCTAGACCTTCTCATTGCAAACATTAGCACTAGGTAAACTTTCCGTTGCAAGGAAGGAACCCCTCATGCCAAGTGCCAAACGGGACGAACAGCAGACCCAGAATGGACACTCCGAAATGGAAGGACGAATGCTGGTGCTGGAGGTGGTGGCGATGACGTCGCTGGCTTTGGTGCTCGACACATCGGACCCGGAGAATGCCGAAGCCGGCACCAGCGTGCTCCACATGATCCGCGAGGCGGTGGAAAACAAATGCAGCGAGATGGGGCTCTCCGACGATGCCTCGCTGGTCGCGCAAAGCTATGCAGAGGAACTGCTCGGCACCGCGAAGGCGGCGCTTTTTCCCGCCACGCATTGAACCGATCGCGGCGATCCCATTGCGGGTGCGCTGGCCCGCGCTATAATGGACTAACCACGCTATCGAGGTGCAAGCCATGACGGACCGGCAGGCGATAGAAGCAGTCGTTCATCTCTATGTCGAAGGCATGACCTTCGCCAACGAGGCGGCCCTGCGCAAGGCGTTCCACCCGCAATGTTCGGTCATCGGGCATTACGAGAAAGCGGTGGAATGGTCGACCCGCGACGAATTCATCGCCGCGATCGTCGCCGAGGGATCGGCACCACCCGGCACCCAGCCGCACATGGACATCCAGACGCTAGACCTCGTTGGCGACGTCGCCAGCGTCAAGGTCAGCGACGACTTCGCCGGCATGCGGTTCACTGATTACCTCTCGATGCTGAAGATCGACGGGCGATGGACGATCGTCAGCAAGGTGTATTATCTGCACGAGTGATTGGGGGGTAGATGTAGAAGGGCCGGAGTGCCTCTCTAACCTTCCTCATTCCTGTGCCAACCTAGGGCTTCGCCAACGGGATGTAACAGGGATCCAGCAACGGCGCGTCCGCGCCGTGAGTAACACACTTCATCTTGAGGGAAAGAGTTGCTCGCGATCAAGGACTTGATCGCGCTGGATCCCCGCCACAAGGGCGAGGATGAGGGTGTATGGGATGGTCGTGCGTTTCGCCCAAAAGCGCTCGTTCTGTTGCCGCCATCTCTGTTCTGGCTTGCTGCTGCCTTTGAACGTACACCAAGAGCCGGCACTATCGGCGCCGACCCTTCGCGTCACACTCAGCCTTACCCGCGCAGAACACCACCGGTGACCTTCGTCACGCTGGCGACGATCTTCTGCGTCAGCGCCTCGAAATCCTCGTCGGTCAGCGTGCGCTCAACCGGCTGGATCTGCACCTCGATGGCGACCGACTTCTTGCCCTCGCCGACGGACGCGCCTTCGAAGATATCGAAGACGTTGACGCCCGCGACCAGCTTGCGGTCGGCACCCGAGGCGGCCTTGATGATGGCGCCGGCCTCCACGGCCTTGTCGACGACGAAGGCGAAGTCGCGCTTGACGGCCTGGAACTGCGAGAGCTCCAGCGCCGGCTTGGTGCGGGTCGCCTTGCGCTTCGGTTCCGGCATGGCGTCGACATAGACCTCGAAGCCGCAAAGCGCGCCGGAGACGTCAAGCGCTTCCAGCGTCGAGGGATGGAACTCGCCGAAATAGCCGAGCACGACCTTCGGGCCCATCTTGATGGTGCCGGAGCGGCCGGGGTGATACCAGGCGGGGCCGCCCTGCTCGACCTGAATGTTGGTCATCGGCAGGCCGCAGGCCTCGATGACCGCCAGCGCATCGTCCTTGGCGTCGAAGACGTCGACCGGCTTGCCGCCGCCCTTGGCCGCGTTCGACCACATGCGGCCGGATCCGGCCATGGAAGCGGTGCCGCGGCGGATGCCGCCGGCGACGCGGCGCTGGCCTTCCGGGCGGTCGTTCTCGTAGGTGCCGGAGACTTCGAACAGCGCGACGTCGCCATAGCCCTTGTCGGCATTGCGCTGGGCGGCGCTGAGCAGGCCCGGCAGCAGCGAGGGGCGCATGTCGGACATGTCTGCAGCGATCGGATTGGCGAGCTTCAGCGACGGCGATCCGCCGCCGAACAGCGTTGCCTGGTCTGCCGAGATGAACGACCAGGTGACGGCCTCCAGCATGCCGCGCGAGGCAAGCGCCCGCTTGGCCAGCCGGGTGCGGATCTGCAGCGTCGTCAGGATCTTGCCGTTGACGGCGGCGTGGCTTTCCAGCGGCGCCGGCTTGATGTTGTCGACGCCGTGGATGCGCATGACCTCTTCGACGAGATCGGCCTTGCCATCGACGTCAGGACGCCAAGAGGGAACGGCGACGGAGATACGCTCGTCCGTCTTGGACCCTGTGACCTTGAAGCCGAGGCGGGTAAGGATTTCGATGCTCTCTTCCGTCGAGACCTCGAGGCCGGTCAGGCGCTTCACTTCCGAGAAGGGGAAATCGACGATCTTCGGCTCATAGCCCTTGTATCCGACGATTTCGGCCTTCGCCGCCTTGCCGCCGCAGAATTCGAGCACCAGTTCGGTGGTGCGCTCGAGGCCGGGGACCATGTATTCGGGATCGACGCCGCGCTCGAAGCGGTAGCGGGCGTCGGTAATGATGCCGAGGCCGCGGCCAGACTTGGCGATGTTCATCGGGTCCCAGAGCGCGCTCTCGATCAGCACGTCAGTGGTGTTCTCGTCGCAGCCGGAATGCTCGCCGCCCATGATGCCGCCGATCGATTCGACGCCGTTGTCGTCGGATATGACGACGTTGTTCGGGTTCAGCTTGTACTCGCGCTGGTCGAGCGCCAGCACCGTCTCGCCGTCCTTCGCGCGGCGAACCGTGAGGTTGCCCTTGACCTTGGCGGCGTCGAAGACGTGCATCGGGCGACCCTGGTCGAAGGTCATGTAGTTGGTAATATCGACGAGCGCGTTGATGGGTCGCAGACCGATCGCCAGCAGGCGCTGCTGCAGCCACTTCGGGCTCGGGCCGTTCTTGACGCCGCGCACGAGACGCAGGCCGAAGCCGGGGCAGAGCTTGTCGTCGTCGAGATCGAGCGTCAGCTTGACCGGCGTCTCGCCTTCGACACCGAAGGACGGCGCGGGGCGGGTCTTCAGCGTGCCGAGGCCGGAAGCGGCGAGATCGCGGGCGATGCCATAGATCGAGGTGCAGTCCGGGCGGTTCGGCGTCAGGTTGATCTCGATGACGGGATCGTCGAGATGGGCGTATGCGGCAAAAGAGGTGCCAATGGGCGCATCCGCGGGCAGATCGATGATGCCGTCGTGGCTGTCGGACATGTTCAGCTCCTTTTCGGAGCACATCATGCCGTGGCTTTCAACGCCGCGGATCTTGCCGACGCCGAGCGTCACGTCGATGCCGGGCACATAGTCGCCCGGCCGCGCCAGCGCGCCGACGAGGCCGGCACGCGCATTCGGCGCGCCGCAGACGATCTGCAGCGGCTTGCCGCCGTTGATATCGGGGCCGGCATCGACCGACAGCACCTTCAGCCGGTCGGCTTCCGGATGCTTTTCAGCCGACAGAACTTTGGCGATGACGAAGGGCTTGTAGGCCGCCTTGTCGTCGACATCCTCGACTTCGAGGCCGATCTCGGTCAGCCGGATGCAGATTTCATCGAGGGTGGCTTCGGTTTCAAGGTGATCCTTGAGCCAGGAAAGCGTGAATTTCATTGTCTCTCTCCTCCCTTACGCGCTCAATCCGCCGAACAGCGTCGGCATGTCGAGCGGGCGGAAGCCGTAGTGGGATGTCCAGCGGACGTCTGCGTTGAAGAAGTCACGCAGGTCGGGCATGCCGTATTTCAGCATGGCGATGCGGTCGAGGCCCATACCCCAGGCGAAGCCCTGGTATTCGTCGGGATCAAGGCCGCCGGCGCGCAGCACGTTCGGGTGCACCATGCCGCAGCCGAGGATTTCCATCCAGTCGGTGCCTTCGCCGAACTTGACGATCGGGCCGGAGCGGTCGCACTGGATGTCCACCTCGAAGCTCGGCTCGGTGAAGGGGAAGAAGGACGGGCGGAAGCGCATCGTCACGCTGTCGACCTCGAAGAAGGTCTTGCAGAACTCTTCCAGCACCCAGCGGATATTGGCGACATTGGCCTTCTTGTCGACGACGAGGCCCTCGACCTGATGGAACATCGGCGAATGCGTCGCGTCACTGTCCTGGCGGTAGGTCTTGCCGGGGATGATGATGCGGATCGGCGGCTTCTGCGCTTCCATGGTGCGGACCTGCACCGGCGAGGTGTGGGTGCGCAACACCTTGCGCTCGCCATTCTCGTCCGGCTGGAAGAAGAATGTGTCGTGCATCTCGCGGGCCGGATGCCCCTCGGGGAAGTTCAGCGCCGTGAAGTTGTAATAATCGGTCTCGACATCGGGACCCTCGGCGATCGAGAAGCCCATGTCGCCGAAGATCGCGGTGATCTCGTCGACGATCTGGCTGATCGGATGGATGCGGCCGCGCTCGGCCGGCGACGAGCGCACCGGCAGAGAGACATCAACGGTCTCGGCCTTCAGCCGCGCATCGATCGCCGCCTTCTTGAGATCGGCCTTGCGGGCGTTGATGGCGTCGGTGACGACAGTCTTCAGCGCGTTGATCTGGGCGCCGCGGGTCTGGCGCTCCTCCGGGCTCATCGCGCCCAGCGTTTTCAGCAGCTCGGAGACGGAGCCCTTCTTGCCAAGTGCGGCGACGCGCACGGCCTCGATGGCGGGCTCGTCGCCTGCTGCGGCGACGTCGGACAGGAGTTGCTTTTCCAGGGTTACGAGTTCGGTCATGTTTTCCTGCCTTGAGGGCGCCATTCTTTGAAAGGCATCAGTCTTGTCGATAATTCACGAAAGCATGCACGAGATAGCTGGTCGCCACGATGAAACGTCGCAGATCACTACCCATGTGCACGCGGCCAATCAACCGGGCAGTTGACAAAAACGCCCCGAGAAAGCCGGTAAGCTTGCGCAGTTCGGCAATTGCCGCCGGCGGCGCTACCTCCGCCCAGGCGTGGTAGGCCCGGTCATGCGTGGCGCGGCCGAGCTTGGCGCGGGTCGCCACCTGCAGGAACAGCAGCCAGATGTCGCGCGCCTGCGCGGTTTCGAGCGGCATCACCTTGTCCGGTTCTTCCTCGAAATCCATGAAGCCGACGCGGCCATCCTTCAGGAACATGTCGCGCGGATAGGGCCGCCCGTGACACAGCCCCTTGGCGTGCAGCCGGCCGAGTTCGGCGGCGCAGTGGATAAGCATGTCGTCGTGGGCGGGCGCATCGCGCTTGGCGATCGCCCAGAGCTCACTGTCGATGGTCTCGCCGGCATCGCTGAAGACCACGGCGGAGCCGGAGGAATAAATGACCCTGGCGGTCGGCACGTCATGGGCCGCGAACTGGGCGATGCGGCGGATTTCACGCTCCGCCATGCCTTCGTCGGCCAAGACCGGCGAGGGCCGCAGGAATGGCGCGCGGATCAGGTTTGCCAGCATGCGCTGCAGCGCCACCCAGCGCGGGGCGCGCTCGGTTCCATAGCGCTTGATCCAGACGGCGCCACTCGACAGTCCGACCCGCTCGACCCTTTTGGAGCCACGCAGCAGCGCCGCCAGCAGGACGGGAACGTCCTCCTCGCGCAGGCCGGTATCGGCTCTAAGATTGTCGAAGTCGTTCGCCACGTCAGGGGCGTCCTCGTCCAGGTCAAAAACGAAGAAACCCGCGCAAGCCTTGCCAGCGCGGGTTTCAAATCATCGAAACGAATGTTCTGAGAGCGCCGGCTTAGTTGACCGCTGCTTCAAACTCGTTCTTCGTGCCGGCGTCCTTCAGGTACTCGAGCGCCTTCTTGGAGGCAGCAACGAGGGCACCGAATGCTTCCGGCTCATGGATTGCCATGTCGGACAGAACCTTACGGTCGACTTCGATGCCAGCCTTGTTCAGGCCGTCGATGAAGCGGCCGTAGGTCAGGCCGAATTCGCGCACAGCAGCGTTGATACGCTGGATCCACAGGGCGCGGAAGTTGCGCTTGTTGATCTTGCGGTCGCGGTAAGCGTACTGCTTGGAACGGTCAACCGCAGCCTTTGCAGCGCGGATGGTGTTCTTGCGGCGGCCGTAGAAACCCTTGGCCTGCTTCAGAACCTTCTTGTGCTTGGCGTGGGCGGTAACGCCTCTTTTTACACGTGCCATATCATGATCTCCTTAATCTAAACGTTCGCGGAAAAGTCTTAGAGACCGTTCGGCAGGTAGTTCTTCACGACCTTGCGGCCATCTGGTTCTGCGAGAACCATGGTGCCACGTGCATCGCGAATGAACTTGTTAGAACGCTTGATCATGCCATGGCGCTTGCCAGCAGCTGCAGCCTTGACCTTGCCGGTGGCAGTGATCTTGAACCGCTTCTTGGCAGAGGACTTCGTCTTCATCTTGGGCATTTTGCTACTCCGTTTCTGATCTCCCCACACACCCTCAAAGAGGCGCGCTTCAAAAGAAGCCTTCTCGCGATGCCCGGTTTCCCAGTCGTCGCAACAAGCTGCGGGAGCGTTTGTTGTTGATCTGCGGCTCCGGTGATGAACCGTTCCGCAAGCATTCGAAACTGCCACGGCATGCCCTGCCGGTCAGTTCGGACGCGCGCTTATAACCGCAGCGTCATGAAAGTGCAACGGGGAGCGGAAGGAATCTTCGCGGCAGGGCGACAAGGCCCAACCACAGCCCTCACCTGCTCCAAATACAAAAGCCGCCCTTGCGGACGGCTTTGATACGGACAGTGGCGACGCGCCTCGGTTCATCACCTTACTTGGGCGCGAGCACCATCATCATCTGGCGGCCTTCGAGCTTGGGCTCGGCTTCGACCTTGGCATATTCAAGCGTATCGGACTTGACCTGCTGCAGAAGCTTCATGCCAAGTTCCTGGTGGGCCATTTCGCGGCCGCGGAACTTCAGGGTCACCTTGACCTTGTCGCCTTCTTCGAAGAAGCGGCCCATCGCCTTCATCTTCACCTCGTAGTCATGGGTGTCGATGTTCGGACGCATCTTGATTTCTTTGACTTCGACGATCTTCTGCTTCTTGCGCGCCTCGGCGGCCTTCTTCTGGTTTGCGTATTTCAGCTTGCCCAGATCGAGGATCTTGCACACAGGCGGTTCGGCATTGGGGGAGATCTCCACCAGGTCGAGACCGGCTTCTTCAGCCATCTTCAACGCCTGTTCGGTCGCCACTACACCTAAATTCTGTCCTTCAGCATCGATCAGCTGAACTTTGGGAATGCGAATGTCCCTGTTCGAGCGCGGCCCGTCCTTCACAGGCGCGTCGTTTTTAAAAGGTCTGCGAATGGTCGTATTCTCCTCGCGTTGTTTCGGATTGCTGCAGCGGGTTGCCTCCCTATATGGGGTACAAACCTAGTTTCGCCATCGCTGCAGCCAAGTCATTAGCACGCTTTAGACGAAAAATCACCTGCTGTCAGCCTCTCAAGAATCTGTTTTATAGGCGAAAACATCAGGAGTTCCGCCATGTCCGACGCCAATCGCGCCCTTTCCCCTCAATTCCTCACCGTCGGCGACGGACCGGCCGCACGCGAGATCGCCTATATCAATCGCGATCGCGCGGACGCGACCAGCGGCCCCATGCTCGTCTGGCTGTCCGGCTACCGATCCGACATGAGCGGCAGCAAGGCGGTCGAGCTCGACCGGATGGCTGGCGAGGCGGGGCTTGCCTGCCTGCGGCTGGACTACTCCGGCCACGGCCTTTCCGGCGGCGTATTCCGCGAGGGCACGATTTCGCGCTGGCTCGAAGAAGCGCTCGCCGTCATCCTTCACGTCGCGCCGGAGCGGATCATCCTGGTCGGCTCGTCGATGGGCGGCTGGATCGCGCTCAGGCTGGCGCAGGAGCTCGGCAGGATCACGGGCGCGCCAAAGCTCGACGGCATGGTGCTGATAGCGCAGGCGCCCGACTTCACCAAGGAACTGATCGAGCCCAATCTGAGCGAGAAGGAAAAGGCCTCGCTGGCCGAACGCGGCTTCTTCGAAGAGCATTCAGACTACAGCCCCGAGCCCAACATTTTCACCCGCGACCTGATCGAGGACGGGCGGCGGAACCTGGTTTTGACGGGGATGATCGAGACCAGATGCCCGGTGCACATCCTGCAGGGCATGCAGGATCCCGACGTGCCCTACAGCCACGCGATGACGCTGGTGGAGCACCTTCCTGCCGATGACGTGGTGCTGACATTTATTCGTGATGGCGACCACCGCCTGTCGCGTCCACAGGACATCGAGCGCATGCTTGCGGCTGTGAAAACTCTGGTCCTCTGAAACGAACCACAGGAAATCCTCGCGATTTCAGTCACTTGCGGACGGCGAAATTTATCCGCCGACGCGACCACGCATGCCGCGCGGCGCAAATCCTAACGGATTTTAACTATGTTCGCCGCTTCTGCTCCCCTCGTCATAAGTAGTGATTGACTCCGCGCGCCCCTGTCCGTTAACTTTTTGTTAATAATTCAAGGGCGATGCGATGACTTTGGGCGTGCGGATCAAGGGTTTCCTGGTGGCCATGACGGCCATGTTTGCAATGTCGACAGCCGCGACCCCGGCGTCGACGAACACGCTTTCGATGGTCACCGGCGCGGCGACGTCGCAGCCGATCGGCCACTACGAGTTCTGCCAGACGCACCGGGACGAATGTGGCGCCAACCGCAGCGCATCGGCGCTCGACATGACCGACGCCAAGTGGGAGCTCGTCCGCTTCGTCAACAACCTCGTCAACACCACGATCATTCCGGAGACGGACAAGGAAATCTACGGCAAGGACGAAGTCTGGGCCTACCCGACGACGGCCGGCGACTGCGAGGACTTCGCCCTTCTGAAGCGCCGTATCCTGATCCAGCGCGGCATTTCGCCGGCTAATCTCCTGATGACCGTCGTGCGCAAGCCCGATGGCGAAGGCCACGCGATCCTGACGCTGCGCACCACGCGCGGCGACTTCATTCTCGACAACCTGGCCTCCACGGTGAAGCCCTGGTTCGACACCCCCTACTCCTTCATTAAGCGCCAATCGAGCGCCAATGCCGGCCGCTGGGTGACGATCGAGAACGGCCGTGATGTTCTTGTCGGCGCGCTGAAGTAGGCCGTTTCTTTTCGGATCTTCCGGCCAACGATACTTCCGACCTCTCCTCATTCGTGTGCCCAGACTTCGTCCAGGCGATGTCACCCACTCCCAATCAATATCCCCGCCCCCAGCACCAGCCCGCCGCCGACCACCACCTGAAACGCGGCGCGTAAAAACGGGGTGTCCATGAAGCGGTTCTGGATGAAGGCGATGGCCCAGAGTTCGAAGATGGCGATGATGACGGCCAGCGTCGTCGCGGTCCAGAAGTCGGCGATCAGGTAGGGCAGCGTGTGGCCGAGGCCGCCGAGCGCCGTCATGATGCCGCAGGACAGGCCGCGCTTGATCGGTGAGCCACGGCCGGAAATCTTGCCGTCGTCGTGGGCGGCTTCGGTGAAGCCCATGGAGATGCCGGCGCCGACGGAGGCCGAGAGGCCGACGAGGAAGGTCTGCCAGGTATCCTGGGTGGCAAAGGCGGCGGCGAAGATCGGCGCCAGCGTCGATACCGAGCCATCCATAAGGCCGGCGAGGCCCGGCTGCACATAGGTCAGCACGAACTGCCGCCGGCTCTTCTGGTCCTCCTCCTCGCGGATTTCTGCCGGCGCATGCTTGTCGCCCAGCATGCGGGTGATGTCTTCGTGGCCCTGTTCGGCCAGCGCGAGATCGCCGAGCAACTGGCGGGTCGCGGCGTCGCTGACGCGACCGGCGGCCTCGATGTAGAAACGGTAGGCCTGGCTCTCCATCGCTTCCGCCTCGGCGCGGATCTTCTCCAGCGACAGGTTGGCCCGCAGCCAATCGGGCTTGCGCTCGTAGAAGCCACGCACATGCTCGCGGCGGATCAGCGTGATGCGTTCGCCGAAGCGCTGCCTATAGAGCGCGATCAGCGAGTTGCGGTGGGTGTTTTCCACGTCCGCCATGTCCTCGAAGACCTTCGCGGAGGCCGGATAATCGGCACGCAGCCGGTCGGCATAGGCGAAATAGATGCGGGCGTCGTCCTCCTCGGAGCCGATGGCGAGCGCCAGGATCTCCTGCTCGGACAAGGTGTCGAAGGAACGTCTGGCCGATCTGAAAAGCCGCTGCAGCATGATATCCTCATTTTAGAATAATTCTAAAATAGGGCTGGACTTGATCGTGGTCAAGCACAGAGGGCGGGGAAAGGTCCGAAATCGACATGCGATGTCTAACTCGCCTGATTCGGGATCATTCGTTAGTAACGTCCAAGCACATCTGCAAAATAGCGCGTTCAATTTTATGCACGCACAGGTATATTCGTGATTCTTTATTTTATGGCAACAGCCCAAAACTGGCCCGGAAGTCGGTTGAAATTTGCAACTCTTGGGTTGAGATATTCTCAAACCTCTGCATAGTGAATTTCAATAATCAATTGCTTCAAAAGGGAACACAAGGTGCCAGATCCGGTGGATATTATAGTTGGGCAGAATGTCCGGACGCTACGCGCGAAACGACGTATCTCCCAGCTTGAACTCGGCGAAGCACTTGGGCTGACCTTTCAGCAAATTCAGAAATATGAAAAGGGCACCAACCGCGTTTCTGCAAGCAAACTGCATCAGATCGCGGTTTTTCTTGGCGTCGATGTTTCGGCGTTGTTCGAAGGTGCCGATACGACGGCGCGGCCGGGGTTGAGCGCCGAGGCCTACGAGCTTGCGGTAATCTACGACAAGCTGCCCTCCACCGCCGGCAAGGAAGCGGTCAAGACCATCGTGACATTGATGTCGGGTGAAGACGCCTACGCCTGAGGCGTCCGTCGAGCGCGGTCGATCAAGCCTCAGGCCGATTTGGCGAACGCATGCTCAGTGCATGTCGCACTCGTGCAGCGCGACCAACAGCTGGTCCTGCGTCTGATGGCCGGCGTGATAGAGATCGATCGCGAGGCTGGCGATCGACAGGCCCTGCTGGCTGCGCAGCTGGATATTGCGCTCGGCGCACCAGGTGTACAAGGCGCCCGCAAGCACATCGACATCATCAGACTGAAAGGACAAGGCGGCTACCGTCATGGCGTTGCTCTCGTTGCGTGGTGTATTCCCCTTCGATCATATTGAATATAAATAACGCCGTTGCAAAGCGACTTCCATCGGCTGCGTTAATACAAGACGGAACGGGGAAACCCCTTGTGCCGAAACGATGCAAACGGGCGTCGCTGAAGCCTATTCGGAGGCAACGCGAAAGCCGTCCTGCTGGAAGGTGCAGGCTTCTATGGCATCAAGCAAGACCTGGAAGCGCGGATGATCGCGGATCGAATCCAGGTCGGAATCATTCTTGAACCACAGAATCTGGTAGCAGGATGACTGCGGCAGCAGGGCTTCCAGCCTGTCCAGCGCCTCTTCGCGCTCGTTGAGCAGCGCATGCATGCAGGCGATGTTGTACTGCGAGACCACATCGTCGGGATCGATCGCCTCGGCGCGGCTTGCCCATTCCCTCGCCCGGTCCGCCTCGCCCATATGCGCCAGCGCCAGCGCGCCGCGGTGCGCCGGGCTGGCGTTTTCGGGATGCAGCGCCAGCGCCTGCTCGGCGCGCTCGATGCCCACCCGCGCCCAATGCTCGCGCTCGTCCAGCCGGTCCAGCGAGCGGCAGGCGCTGGTCAGGTGGATCGGCGACAGGTAATCGTCCGGGCGGATCTCGGCGGCGCGGGTGAAGAAGGTCACCGCGCCCTCGAGCTTGCCCTGCATGAACAGGAAGCGGCCGTACTGGAAATTGACCTCGTAGAGATCGGGCTCCAGCGCCAGCGCCTTTTCGAACTCCAGTAGCGCTTCCTCGTCGCGGCCATCCTGGTGCAGCGCCAGACCGCGCGAGGCGTGCGCTTCGGCAAGGTTCGGATCGAGCGCCAGCGCCTTCGCCGTCAGATCGAGAATGCCCTTCAGCGTGTACTCGCCGGCATGCCAGTCGCGCAGCGTCGATTCGCAATCGGCGATGCCGGCATAGGCCTGCGCGTAGTTGGGGTCGAGCGCCACGGCGGTGGCGAACATGCGCCGCGCCATCAGCAGATAGTGCCGGGTGAAGCTGTGGGAGAACTGCCGGCCGCGCAGATAGTAGGTGTAGGCCTCGACATTGGTGGTCGGCTCGGCGGCGATCGCCCTCTGCTCTTCCGGCAGCAGCTGGATCTTCAGCTGATCGACGATGGCGTGGGTAATCTCGTCCTGGACGGCGAAGATATCCGTCAGGTCGCGGTCGAAGCGGTCGGCCCAGAGATGCGTGCCGTTGCGGGCGTCGATCAGCTGGCCGGTGATGCGCACCCGTGCACCAGCCTTGCGGACGCTGCCCTGCAGGACGAAATTGACGCCGAGCTCGGCTGCGACCTGTTTCACCGGCACCGACTTGCCCTTGTAGGTGAACGAGGTGTTGCGGGCGACGACGTAGAGATTGGAAATCTTCGAGAGGTCGGTGATGATGTCTTCGGTGATGCCGTCGGAGAAGTATTCCTGCTCGGGATCGCCGCTCATGTTGGTGAAGGGCAATACCGCCACCAAGGGCTTCTGCTTTTCGCGGGCGGCGGCAAGGGCCGCCTCGTTGACCTTCAGCGGCAGTGCGCGCCGCGGCGCGATGGCATAGACCCGCACCGGCTGCTCGATATTCTTCAGCGTGAAGACGCCGCGATCCTGGAACGACAGGTCGAGCCTCGTGCCGACATGATCGCGCGCCGAGGCGGAGATCGCCACGCCGCCGGGATCGGCGATCGCTTCCAGCCGCGCCGCGACGTTGACGCCGTCTCCGAAGATATCGTCTTCCTCGACGATCACGTCGCCGAGATGAATGCCCATGCGGAATTCGATGCGCTGGTCGCTGGGTGCGCGGCCGTTGCGCTCGGCCATCGCCTGCTGCACCTCGTGGGCGCAGGAGACGGCGTTGACGATGCTGGCGAACTCCACCAGCATGCCGTCGCCGGTCAGCTTGACGATGCGGCCGCGCCCTTCGGCAACACGGGGATCGACGATCTCGCTGCGGCAAAGCTTCACCGCATCCAGTGTCCCCTGTTCGTCGGCACCCATCATGCGGCTGTAGCCGACGATATCCACTGCGAGAATAGCTGCAAGACGGCGTTCCAAGTCGACCTCGGCACTGCTGACCCAACGGAGATGCAAGTCTAGTACCATTCCTGGCTGCAATACAGGCAGAATGTGTCTATCGCTAATAAAGAAACAAAAAATACAATTGTCGAGCCACGAAGCAACAATATATATCATTTTCCAGATATAAATGGAAAAACCCGGCTGCGCGCAACCGGGTTTTGCTTGTGAAACCGAGAACTGATCTCGATCAGCCTTCGAAGAATTCCTTCATGCGGGCGAAGAAGCCCGTCGATTCGGGATTGTTTTCCTTCGAGGACAGCTCGTCGAACTCCTGCAGCAGCTCGCGCTGGCGCTTGGAGAGTTTTTGCGGCGTCTCGATCTGGATCTGGATATAGAGATCGCCGGTCTGGCTGGAGCGCAGAACCGGCATGCCCTTGCCCTTCAAGCGGAACTGCTTGCCGGCCTGGGTACCCTCTGGAACGCTGACGCGCGACTTGGTGCCGTCGAGCGTCGCCACGTCGAAGGTGCCGCCAAGGGCCGCCGTCGTCATCGAGATCGGGATCGCGCAATAGAGATCGGCGCCATCGCGCTGGTAGAACTCGTGCGGCTTGACCGACAGGAAGATATAGAGATCGCCGGCCGGGCCGCCACGGGTGCCGGCCTCGCCTTCGCCTTGCAGGCGGATGCGGGTGCCGTCCTCGATACCCGACGGGATGTTGACGGAGAGCGAACGCTCCTCGGTGACGCGGCCCTGCCCGTGGCACTTGGTGCAGGGATCGGGAATGATCTGGCCGCGGCCATGGCAGGTCGGGCAGGTGCGCTCGACGGAGAAGAAGCCCTGGGCGGCGCGCACGCGGCCGGAGCCCTGGCAGGTGCCGCAGGTCTTCGGCTGTGTGCCGGGCTTGGCGCCGGAGCCGGAACAGACGTCGCAGGTGATCGAGGTCGGAACCCTGATCTGCGCAGTCTTGCCGGCAAAGGATTCTTCCAGCGTGATTTCCATGTTGTAGCGAAGATCGGCGCCGCGCTCGCGACCGCCGGCCGAGCGCTGCCGCTGCCGGCCGCCGCCCATCATCTCGCCGAAAATATCCTCGAAGATATCGGAGAAGCCGCCGCCGGCGAAACCGCCGCCGCCACCGCCGCCCATGCCGCCATGCTCGAACGCCGCGTGACCGTAGCGATCGTAGGCCGCGCGCTTCTGCGGGTCCTTCAGCGTCTCGTAGGCTTCGTTGATTTCCTTGAACTTGTGCTCGGCGGTGTGATCATCAGGATTCTTGTCCGGATGGAACTTCATCGCCAGCTTGCGGAAAGCGCTTTTCAGCTCTTTTTCATCCGCCGTCTTGGCGACACCCAGCGTTTCGTAAAAATCGGCTTTTGCCATTAAGGATCAGACCCCGGAAATGGATTTCCGGCTGCCATGGTGAGCAGCCGGAATGTCAGTTTCAAACGTGACCGTTCAGTCCAGCTTACGCGGACTTCTTGGCGTCGTCCTTGACTTCTTCGTAGTCGGCATCGACGACATTGTCATCGCCGGCTTCGGCGGATGCGTCGGCCGCACCACCTTCAGCCTGCTGCGCTTCGTAGATCGCCTGACCGAGCTTCATGGAGACTTCCATGAGGGTCTGGGTCTTCGCCTTGATGTCCTCGGCGTCCGGCTCGGACGCTTCCGTCGCGGACTTCAGCGCGGCGATCGCGTCGGAGATCGCGGTGCGGTCGGCTTCGGTGACCTTGTCGCCGTAATCCTTCAGCGACTTCTCGCTGGAGTGGACGAGGCTTTCGGCCTGGTTCTTGGCTTCGACACCTTCGCGACGCTTCTTGTCGGCTTCGGCGTTTGCTTCAGCGTCCTTGACCATCTTCTCGATGTCGGCGTCGGAGAGACCACCGGAAGCCTGGATGCGGATCTGCTGTTCCTTGCCGGTGCCCTTGTCCTTGGCCGAAACCTGGACGATGCCGTTGGCGTCGATATCGAAGGTGACTTCGATCTGCGGAACGCCACGCGGCGACGGCGGCAGGCCGACGAGGTCGAACTGGCCAAGCAGCTTGTTGTCGGCAGCCATTTCGCGCTCGCCCTGCGAAACGCGGATGGTGACGGCCTGCTGGTTGTCGTCGGCGGTCGAGAAGGTCTGCGACTTCTTCGTCGGGATCGTGGTGTTACGCTCGATCAGACGGGTAAAGACGCCACCCAGCGTTTCGATGCCGAGAGACAGCGGGGTTACGTCGAGCAGCAGAACGTCCTTGACGTCGCCCTGCAGAACGCCGGCCTGGATGGCGGCGCCGAGAGCGACGACTTCATCCGGGTTGACGCCCTTGTGCGGCTCCTTGCCGAACAGCTGCTTGACGATTTCCTGCACCTTCGGCATGCGGCTCATGCCGCCGACCAGAACGACTTCGTCGATCTCGGCTGGCGTCACGCCGGCATCCTTGAGGGCTGCCTTGCAAGGTGCGATGGTGCGCTGGACCAGATCGTCGACCAGGCTTTCGAGCTTGGCGCGGGTCAGCTTCAGCGTCAGGTGCTTCGGGCCGGTGGCGTCAGCCGTGATGAACGGCAGGTTGATTTCGGTCTGCTGGGCAGACGACAGTTCGATCTTGGCCTTTTCGGCAGCTTCCTTGAGGCGCTGCAGAGCAAGCTTGTCGCCCTTGAGGTCGATGCCGTTGTCCTTCTTGAACTCGCCGACGAGATATTCGACCAGACGCATGTCGAAGTCTTCACCGCCGAGGAAGGTGTCGCCGTTGGTGGACTTCACTTCGAAGACGCCGTCGCCGATCTCGAGGATCGAGATATCGAAGGTACCGCCACCCAAGTCGTAAACGGCGATGGTCTTGCCGTCCTTCTTGTCGAGGCCGTAAGCCAGCGCAGCTGCCGTCGGCTCGTTGATGATGCGGAGCACTTCGAGGCCGGCGATGCGGCCTGCATCCTTGGTTGCCTGGCGCTGTGCGTCGTTGAAGTATGCCGGAACGGTGATGACGGCCTTTTCGACCTTCTCACCAAGGTAGGATTCAGCGGTTTCCTTCATCTTCTGAAGGATCATCGCGGAGATCTGTGCGGGGGAGTAGCCCTTGCCGCGGGCCTTGACCCACGCGTCGCCGTTGTCGCCATTGACGATTTCGAAGGGAACGAGGCCCTTGTCCTTCTCAACGGTCGGATCGTCGTAGCGGCGGCCGATGAGGCGCTTCACTGCGAACAGCGTATCCGTGGGGTTGGTGACTGCCTGGCGCTTGGCCGGCTGACCGACGAGGCGTTCGCCATCTTCGGAAAATGCGACGATCGAAGGCGTGGTGCGCGCACCTTCGGCGTTTTCGATGACCTTCGCGTCCTTGCCGTCCATGACCGCGACGCAGGAATTCGTGGTTCCGAGGTCGATACCAATTACTTTTGCCATGTCATTCTCTCCTTGAAGCAAGCTGTCTGAACCCCGGGAAGGCATTTCAATGACAGCCCCTTACGGGATGGGTCTTAAAGTTTAACGCAATCGTGATTGCGGCGATGGGGCGTATATAAGGACGGGTTTTCGCGACTGCAAGGCGGGAAATGTCCCGAAAACCAGCAAAACTAGCCAGCAGCAATTAATTTTCGCCGTCGGCCCGAGACGGCGTTTTTTGTTGCGCGACTAAGCGCTTATTGACCCATGATCAGGTCGAGAAGTGTGGTGCGTTTCGCGCGCGGTTGCGTCTGCTGCTGCTCGCCGCCGACATCGCCGGGCGGCAGCGCATTTCCGTAGCCGTAACCGCCGTCCTCGGCCACATCGCCAGGCGGTACCGGACCGCCGTAAACCGGCTGCTGCTGGCCGCCACGGCGCACCGGCGCCTGCGGATATTGGCTTCTCTGGTCGTCCGAACCGCCGAAGACACCCGAAATGATGCTGCCGATGGTGCTCTGCTCTTCCACTGGCTGCTGCATGCCGCCGGTCGAACCGGTCATGTTGCCCTGCATGTCACCGGGCATGCCCGATGCCGGCATGTTCGGATCGGCGGATGCCATCGGCTGGCCGTTGTCGACGGGCGCGTTCGGATTGATGAACTGGCCGTTGCCGAACAGCGGCGCCGGCGACAGGCCCTTGTGGGCCGCGATCATGAACTGCTGCCAGGCCTTGGCCGGCAGGCCGCCGCCGGTGACCTTCTTCATCGGCTTGCCGTCGTCGTTGCCGAACCAGACGCCTGTGGTCAGATTGCTGGTGAAGCCGACGAACAGCGCGTCGCGCGAGTTCTGCGTGGTGCCGGTCTTGCCGGCCGCCTGCCAGCCCGGCAGCTTGGCGCTGCGGCCGGTGCCCTGGTCGATAACGCCCATCATCATCGTGTTCATGTTGACGGCCACGGTTTCCGACAGCACCCGCGGCGGGCTGTCATAGGTGTTCTCGTAAAGCACCTTGCTGCCGTCGGCCGTCGTTACCCGGCGGATCACATGCGGCGTCGCCTTGTAGCCACCGTTCATGAAGGCCGCGTAGGCGCCGGTCAGTTCGGTCAGCGACACTTCCGAGGTGCCGAGCGCGATCGAGGCGTTCGGCTGCAGGTCCGATTCGATGCCGAGGCGGTGGGCGAGCTTGATCACCTGATCGGGACCGTCATACATGACGAGCTGGGCCGCGACGGTGTTCAGCGACTTGGCCAAGGCTGTCGCAAGCGTCACCTGACCATTGTATTTCTTCTCGTAGTTCTCAGGCGTCCAATCGCCGATGCGGATTGGCGCATCATTGAAGACCGAAAATGGCGTCAGGCCCTTTTCCAGCGCCGCCGCATAGACGAACGGCTTGAAGGAGGAGCCCGGCTGGCGCTTGGCCTTGACGGCGCGGTTGAACTGGCTGTCGGCATAATCCTTGCCGCCGACCAGCGCGCGGATGGCGCCGGTGCCGTCGATCGAGACGAGGGCCGCCTGCGAGGCATCGAGCTTGGCGCCTTCCTTGCCGAGCACGTCCGTGATCGACTGTTCGGCACGCTTTTCCAGCGTCTTGTCGATGGTGGTATCGACGATCACGTCTTCCTTGACGTCGCCGATCAGCGCCGGCAGCTGGTCCATGACCATGTCGGCGACATAGTGGCCGGCGCCGTCCCAGTAGCGTTTGGCCTTGGCGGGGGTCTGCGACATCGCGGTCTTGACCTCGTCGTCGGAGATCACGCCCTGATCGCGCATCGCCTGCAGCACCACCTGGGCGCGGTCGTTGGCGGCCTGCGGATCTCGGGCCGGCGACAGGCGCGACGGCGCCTTGACGAGACCGGCCAGAAGCGCCGCCTCGCCGAGATTCACATCCCGCGCCGACTTGTTGAAATAGCGCCGCGAGGCGGCCTCGACGCCATAGGCATTGGAGCCGAAGAAGACACGGTTGAGATACATCGCAAGGATCTGGTCCTTGGTGTATTTCTGCTCGAGCCAGAAGGCGAGCAGCACTTCCTGCACCTTGCGCTCGAGCGTGCGGTCCGGCGACAGGAACAGGTTCTTGGCGAGCTGCTGGGTCAGCGTCGAGCCGCCCTGCACCATGTGGCCGGAGGTCAGGTTGGTGAGGAAGGCGCGGGCGAGGCCGAGCGGATCGACACCGAAATGCGAATAGAAGCGCCGATCCTCGATGGCGACGATCGCCTCGGGCAGGTAGGGCGACATGTCTTCCAGCGCCAAGGCTTCGCCGCCCGTGGTGCCACGGTTGGCGATGACGCTGCCGTCGACGGCGGTAATCTTGACGTTCGGCGGCCGGGCGGGAATTTCCCAGGTGCTGGCGCTCGGCATGCGCGAGCCATAATAGAAGACGAGACCGGCGACGCCGATGCCGGCCCAGATGCCGAGCACGACGCACCAGTAAAGCATGCGGCGGATCATGCCAAAGAAACCGAGGCCTTCGCGCGGCGGCGGCGCGCGGCGTTTGCTGCTGCTGCGTCGCTGCGGCTCGCGCGCGACGCGCGGCGCCTCGTCCCCATCATCGTCGTAACTGTCGTAATCCGGTTCGCGGCGGCGGGATGGCTCGGTCTCGCGGCGCGACGGCTTGGCGACCGGACGCTTGACGGACCGTCCGCCGGCGACACGGTCATCGGCGCCAAGCGCGAAATCGTCCTCCTCCTCGCGGCCTTTGCGGCCACCGAAGGATGGTTCGATTCTATCGCCTGATCTGCCCCTGCCCGCCATCTATGCCCTGAACAACCCGTTTCACTGCAAACCCGTGGTCTGCATCTGCCCATCAGCCCCTCGGCTGCGGCAACCGCATGGTGGCGGTCGCATCTTTACCCGGTTGAACTTTAAATGCGGCGATTTAAGGGGGAGTTAAGACCTCGTTAGCCAAAGGCAAAAGCTTTCAACACCGGCATTTTCCGGCCGATCTGCCGCAGTCGAGCCTGCCGCAATAATGCCCAGTTTGGTTCAGCCCCCGTTCACCTCACTGGCCCTCTAATCCTGATGCAAAGGGACTTGCAGAAGGAATGAGGTGCAGTGATGCGCAAGACAATTATCGCCATGGCGATCGCTTTGAGCGGGTTTGGTGTTTCGGTCGCCGAAGCCATGCCCATGGGTGCCGTCCAGAGCGGCGCGACCAGCAACAGCAATATCGTGCAGGTCGATTACGCCTGCGGACGCGGCTACCACGTCACGCCATGGGGCGATTGCCGGCCGAACTGGCGCCGCCCACCACCGCCGCGTTACGAACGCCGCTATGAACGCAGATACGGCTGGGGCCACCGCCCGCCACCGCGCTACGGCTGGCGCGACGACCGCGGCCATCGCCCGCCGCCATGGGCGCGCGATCGTGATCGCGGCTACTACCGCTACTGACCTAGCGACCGGCACAACCGCCATGACACTCAAAGGCCCGCGCATCCGCCCGGGCCTTTGCTTTATCCGAGCCACGGTGCGACGCCTGCAAGCCACGCGATTTCGACATGGCTGCCATTCGTTGCCGAAGTCACAAATCTGACATATATCGAGCCGATTGCGCCTGTTATTCGCGCAGTTCGCGCATTATGCAGGCAGTCATGACCATCGATTCAGCAAAAACAGACGATTTCAGGCCCAGGGAAATCTGGAGCGTGCACGAATTTGCACGGCGCTGTCGGCTATCGAAGATCGAGGAAAGCCGCCTGAAGATGCTGCACGGCCCCTTCGCCGAGATGCGCGACCTGATGGCGACGCGCGACAATTCGGCGCGCGCCTGGTAACTGCGAATTCTGGGCCCGGCCTGCGCCCTGCAACTTCCGAACGAACGCAGGGAACCATTCGGTGTTTCACCGATTATCTCTGTAGCGAAACAGATCATGTTTCGCGACTGGTCGGCCGTCTCCCCTCAAAACGAGCCGATCGAATTCAGGCCCGGCGTCTCTCAGGAGCGTCGGGCTTTTCGTTGGATGGGGTAAAACTCTTGACAAGAGCCGACCCCGATCACATATTTTTGCAAGGTAGGCTGACTTACGAGGTCGCTGCCATGTCAACCAAGACGCCAGCGTGTTGGTCTTGTACACCACGGTAATGGACACCTGCATATGAGGCCCGGCTTTTGCTGGGCCTTATGCGTTTGGAATCCGGCGTTTTTCGTACAGGCATTTACGGGCGAAATAACTCAAGTTTCTGCGGGAAACAGCTTTGCTTTCAATCAGCTTCGGATGAGCCGACAGAACTTCCATACGCACCGAAAGACTGTCTGCACGGGGCGTAAGGCAATACACAATCGCCCAAGTACGGCCGTCATCCATTTCAACGAAAACAAGATTGTCTGTCCCGCCGTAGCTTTTCGAAACATGGGTTAAGGCGTTATCGCCGATCTTAGCCCTTAGCGCGTTGCCGAGATGCTTGGACATCTGGTAGCGATCGTAATCGAACGTTCTTCGCGTGCCATGATGGTCCACGGCATGGTGCCTTACTCCCCGCTTGGTCCTCTCCGTATAAACATGGTTGGAGAACACCACCTCAACGATGAGGTCGGTGCCGGCGTTCATTCCCTTTCCCGGAATCGAGGCGCAGAACGCGTCCAGATGCGCCAAGCCGTACAGAACTCCATCAACATTGATGGGCGGGTGCTCAATTGGAATAGTCACGCAGATTGTATCTCTGCAAGGATGACAATAGCCATTGTTAGGTTGTGTTATTTTTTAATTCAACCAGAAAACTTATCAAAAGCGATGTTCTTTCTTGTGCCAAGCGTGGCGCAGAGACGCCTACCCCTCAGCCAAAAAAGAAAGGGCGACCTTTCGATCGCCCTTTGCTGATTACGGCTGGTCCGGCCTGCAGTTCGGATCGCCCGGCTGGCACACCGGCGGACGGCGGCGATCCTGGTCGCGGCGGCGGTCCGGACCACGGTCGAGGCCAGGCTGTCCCGGCTGACCGGCTTGGCCCGGCTGGCCGCCATCGCCACGTCGACCGGGCTGACCCGGCATGCCTGGCTGACCCGGCTGGCCGTTGAATTCCGGCGGGCGGCCGGGCCTGCCATTGTCCTGGCGAGGATCAGGACCACGTCCGAAATCTTGACCACGTCCGGGGCCGCGATCGAAATCGGGGCCGCGACCGGGACGGTTGTCGACATCGGGGCCACGGCCGGGGCCGTTGTCGAAATCAGGACGCGGGCGGCCGGGACCGTTATCAAAGCCGGGGCGCGGGCGGCCGGGGTTGTCGAAATCAGGGCCGCGGCCGGGACCGGGGCGGACGACAACCGGGCGGTCATAGACCGGATTGCGGCGCCAGCGCTCGCGCTGGCCGTAGAAGGAGCGGTCGCGATAGTAGCGATCCCAATAGTTGCCGACGCTGAAGACCACCGTCGGGATGCCAAGCGGGCGGTAATATTGCGGATCGACGTAGACGCGGCGCTGCTGGTATAGCGCCTGCACATAGCGACCGGCGACCCAGCCGCGGCCGTTGTAGAACTCGACGTCGCACCATGGCACATCGGCGAGACAGCCGTGGATCTCGACGGATTCGCCGGCGGGAATGACGGTGACGGCAGGGTACTGCGTGCTCGGTCCGGCGCGCATGTTGACGTTGGCGGTTGCGAAACCCTCCGCCGCCTCAGCCGCGACCGGCGCCAGCAGCAGGGCAGCGACCGCGGTGATCTTCATCAGTGTGGTTTTCACGTTTGCACTCCCTTGCGGGCGCGTCGCCGCGCCTCGATGTTCAGGCTTTCGCGCCTGTTCGAAGACAACAGTCATCAGCTTCCCGGCCAAAGTGGGGCGAGCGCGATTCAACTTGTCTTTCAATGACTTATATTGGGCGGAGAATGAACGCAGCTTGAACGGAGAAAGGCCGCGCCCTTGAAATGCGGCGTGGCCATGACCACATGGGGTTCATCCGTTGCAGCGGATCCGATCGCCGGCACGGCCCTGACAGGGCCACAGGTGATCAACGCGATGCTAAAAAAGCTGTTAACGTATCGTTAACCTTTCGCGGGCACTCTGACTGCAATGTTCGCTTGCACCTTGACCACGGATGTACTGGCACTGTTGCGAAGCGAATGACGAAAGGCCGGTTCAACCCGGCCTTTTTGTCGTTTTGGGCGCCCGGTTTCAGCCGATGCGCCTTTTCACGGCCTGTCCGCTCAGGCGGCCAGCGCTTCCATGATGCGGATCCACGAGCGGATGCCCTTGTGATACGAGGTCAGCTCGTATTTTTCGTTGGGCGAATGGATGCGGTCGTCGGCGAGGCCGAAACCGACCAACAGCGATTCCATGCCGAGCATCTTCTGGAAATCGCCGACGATCGGGATCGAGCCGCCCATGCCGATAACCACGGCCGGCTTCGGCCACTCGTCGGACAGCGCCGTCTTGGCCTTGGTCAGCACAGGCGAATCATAGGACAGGTGAATGGCAGGCGAGCCGCCGTGCGGGTGGAACTCGACGGTGCAATCGGCCGGCATCAGCGATCGTACATAGGCGCGGAAACTGTCGCGGATGGCGGCCGGGTCCTGGGTGCCGACGAGGCGGAACGAAACCTTGGCCGAAGCCTTGGCGGCGATGACGGTCTTGAAGCCCTCGCCGGTATAGCCGCCCCAGATGCCGTTGACCTCGGCGGTCGGCCGCGCCCAGGTGAGCTCCAGCACCGATCGACCCTTTTCGCCCGACGGAACCGAAAGGCCGACGTCGCCGAGAAAGGCTTCCGTGGTCAGGCCCAGCGTTTCCCAGGAGGCCTTGATGTTTTCGGGCGTTTCCTCGACGCCGTCATAGAAGCCATCGAGCGTGATGCGGCCGGTGTCGTCGTGCAGGCCGGCGAGGATCTTCGTCAGGATATGGATCGGGTTGGCGGCGGCACCACCGAAGAGGCCGGAATGCAGATCGCGGTCGGCGGCGGTGACGACGATTTCCTCGCCGACCAGACCGCGGAGTGCCGCGGCGATCGCCGGCGTGTCGCGGTCCCACATGCTGGTATCGCAGACCAGAGCATAGTCAGCCTTGAGCTCGGCGGCATTGGCCTCGAGGAACGGCTTTAGCGATGGTGAGCCGGATTCCTCCTCGCCCTCGAACAGGATGGTGACGCGGACGGGCAGCGAGCCGTGGATTTCCTTGTAGGCGCGGCAAGCCTCGACGAAGGTCATCAGCTGGCCCTTGTCGTCGGCGGTGCCTCGGCCGGTGAGGATCTTGCGGCCAGCGGCTTCCTGCACCGACGGCTCGAAGGGATCGTTGTCCCACAGCTCGATCGGATCGACTGGCTGCACGTCGTAATGGCCGTAGAACAATACATGCGGCGCCGAGGCGCTGGCACCGTCGTGATGGGCGACGATCATCGGGTGGCCGGGAGTGTCGCGCACCGAGGCGTCGAAGCCGAGCGTCTTCAGATAATCGACCAGCCAGACGGCGGCCTTGCGGCAATCGCCCTTGTAGGCAGGGTCGGTGGAGATCGACTTGATCCGCAGCAATTCGAACAGCTGGTCGAGGCTCGAGGGCAAGTTCTGGTCCGCACGGGCGAGGACCGGCATCAGGTCAGGCATTTCCGACTCCTTGTTGAATTTCGGCCGGACGATAGACCAAAGCCGAGCGGCTTTCGAGGTGAAAAACGCCGCAACCGGCATTCGACGAAAGGGCATGGAAACGCACGTTTCGCGGTTCAATTTCGTGCCATATGCAATTTACGGTTATTTAAGAAGATGCTTGATAACGTCCGCTTCCAAGTGCTGGAGGCGGCTGATGTTTACTGTGATCACCTGTATTCGCGACAACCACGACTGGCGCCTGATCCTTGCCGCCGTTGTGGTCTGTCTGATCGGCAACCTCACCGCCATGCTCCTGTTGTTTCGCGCCCAGCAATGCGATCCCGCCGAGCGCCGCAACTGGATCATGGGTGCCGCCTTTGCCTGCGGCGTCGGCATCTGGGCGACCCACTTCATCGCCATGCTCGCCTATGACGGCGGCTATCCGATCGCCTACGGACTGGGGCTGACGGCACTTTCGGTGGTGATCGCCGTCGCGATATCGCTGCTTGCCATTCTCGTCGCCTTCGAAAGCACCAGCCGCTACGCCTTCATGCAGGGCGGCGTGCTGATGGCGCTCGGCATCACCGCCATGCACCTGACAGGGATGCAGGCGATCGAGGGCCAGGTCGATATCCTGTTCAGCGCCTCGGCAACGCTGACAGCGCTGCTGATCGGTTCGGCGCTCGCCAGCCTCGCCTTCCTGTTCTTCCGCACGCTGACCGGGACGAAACGCATCCTGCTCTCGGCGCTCGCCATGGTGGTCGGCATCGCCGCCATCCACTTCATCTCGATGAGCTACATCACGCTGGTGCCGGAACCCGGCCGGCAGATCACGACGGCGATCATCGAGCCGCGCACGCTGGCGGCCATCGTCATGGCGGTATCGACGGCGCTGATCCTGACGGCGCTGGGCGCCGTGTTCCTCGCCAGCCACCTGACCGATCTCAAGGGTCTGGCCAATGCGACGATGGAAGGGCTCCTGGTGCTGTGCGACGGCAACATCCTCGACGCAAACGAGCGCTTCCAGGAGATGTCCGGATGGCAGCTCAGCGAGCTGCGCGGCAAGCAGCCGGACTTCCTGCTGCTGTCTGCCAGCAGCATGGCATCGGCGGTCAACCATGAAACGCTGCTGACCACCAGGGGGGAGACCGAACTGCCGGTGGAGGTGATGATGCGCCGGATGATCTATCGCGGCCGGGCCTGCGAGATTCTCGCGATCCGCGATCTTACCGAGCGCAAGCGCGCCGAGCAGATGATCGAGCATCTCGCCCAGCACGACGTGCTGACCGGCCTGCCGAACCGTTCGCTGTTCGACACAAGGCTGCGCCAGGCGCTGCAGGTGGCGCAGCGCAAGCGCAGCCATGTCGCCGTGTTCTATCTCGATCTCGATCGCTTCAAGGCCGTCAACGACCTGTTCGGCCATGCCGAAGGCGACCGTATCCTGTGCAAAATATCAGCGATCCTGAAGCGCGTGGTCGATGAGACGGCGACGATCGCCCGGCTCGGCGGCGACGAGTTCGCGATCATCCAGACCGGCAAGCCGCAGCCGGACGGCGCCCGGGCGCTGGCCGATGCCATCCTTTCCGGCGTCGCTGCCGAAATGGACGTGGCCCGCGATCCGACTGCCGTCGGCGTCAGCCTCGGCATTGCCGTCTATCCGGCCGACGGGCAGACAGAGGAGCAGCTCTGCGTCAACGCCGACACGGCGCTCTACCGCGCCAAGCATGCCGGCCGGGGCAAGGCCTGCTTCTTCGACGCCGAGATGGACGCGGCGGTGAAGGCACGGCGCGAGATCGAGAACGAGCTGCGCCACGCCATCGTCCGCAACCAGCTCTACGTCCATTACCAGCCGATCCTCGACAGCCGCAGCGGCGGCATCAGCGGCTACGAGGCGCTGATGCGCTGGAACCGGCCCGGCCACGGCAGCAGCGAGCCCGACGTGTTCATCAAAGTCGCCGAAGAGAGCGGCGTCATCGTCCAGCTCGGCGAATGGGTATTGCGGCAGGCCTGCACGGAAGCGGCGCGCTGGGCGCAGCCGCTGTCGATCGCCGTCAACGTTTCGCCGGTGCAGTTCATGCTGCCGAACCTCTGCGACCGGGTGACGGCCATTCTCGAAGAAACCGGGCTGGTGCCGCAGCGGCTCGAGCTCGAAATCACCGAGGCCGCCTTCATCCGCGACCGCAAGGCGACGATCTCGACGCTGATGCGGCTGCACGATCTCGGCGTCCGGATCGTCATGGATGATTTCGGCACCGGCTTCTCCTCTCTCTCCAACCTGCGGGCGCTCCCCTTCGACAAGATCAAGGTCGACCGCAGTTTTACCGGCATCCTCGAACACGACGCCGCCGCCCGCTCGATCGTGCGCGCCATCATCGGCCTTGGTCACAGCCTCGGCATCCAGGTGGTGACCGAGGGCGTGGAGACCGAACTGCAACGCCAGATCGTCACCAACGAGGGCTGCGAACAGATGCAGGGCCTGCTGCTCGGCAAGCCCGACATCGAACCCAGCGTCAAGATGGCGGCTCGCGACAAGTATCACTCGGCGCAAGAGGACCGGGGCAGCACGGTGCTGCGCTATCCGCAGGTGGTGCCGAAGGCGAAGTAGGTGGGTTGTTGAGGTGGCGGCCACTTCGCTATAGCCTTCGTGACAAGCCACACACGATCACCGCCACGGCACCATGAACGACATCCCCTCACCTCACTCCCCTTCCGCGCCGACGCCGGAGAGCCGCGACGGCCTGCAGCTCTTTGCCGATGGCAGCTGCGCGCCGGATAGCCGGCGGGGCGGCTGGGCGTTCGTTGCCTATCGCGATGGCGTCGAGGTCGCATCCCGGTGCGGCGGTGCCGAGGATGCCGCCAACAACCGGATGGAGGTGACGGCGCTGCTGCAGGCGATGTTCTGGCTGAACGCCAATGCGGCCGGCGAACGCGCAGTGATCTGGTCGGACTCGGTGGTCGCGGTCAAGGGCTGCAACGACTGGCGACCGATCTGGCGAAACAACGGCTGGAAGAAGATCACCGCCAACCCGAAACTGCGCAGCCGCGTGATCCAGGATGCCGATCTGTGGCAGGCGATCGATCGGGCACTCGCGGTGAACGCGGGTGTGACGGTGATGTGGTGCAAGGGACATGCGGGAATCGGCGGCAACGAGCGGGCGGATGGGCTTGCCGAGCAGGGCCGGCGGGCGGTGGAGCCATCATGACGCTCGACCAGCTGATACAGCGATACCGGCCGCATCTGGCGGATGAATCCGTTGGCGTCAGGCGAAGCTGGGAGGAGGTGTTTCGGTACACGCTGAAACACTATCCGGGCGATACGCCGCTGGAGGCCTTCGACCTCGATCTCCTGGCCGAGCGCCTGTCGGCTTCCGACCTGCATCCGCCGCTGGTTGCCGGATACGTCAAGCGCTGGCGGGAATTGCTGGCGCGGGTGGATGAACTGTAGCGGGAGACTGGGCGGGGCGGGCAGGGTTGGAAGCCGGGTGCTTTCTAATACCGAAGGTTGTGAAAAGCGCAGCGTGATGGCATACTGAATACATGTCAAGCAAACGGCCAAGCGAGATTCTACACGAGTTGTCAGCGCGAGAACCGATATTCCATCGGCGCGAGTATGGCACGTCCAGGGACCAACTCGAAGAAATGATCGACCCTTCGTTCTGGGAAGTCGGAGCGAGCGGTAAAGTCTATAGGCGAGACCATGTCATCGAGACGCTTTTGGCGCGATATTTGAAGGGTCCAGAGCCGCACGATTGGCCGTGTCGCGACTTCGAGCTGACCGTGTTGGGAGACCGGCTTTATCTCATCTCCTACATCTTGGAGGAGCCGGAAAGATTGACGCGCCGCTCGACCATTTGGCGCTCATCCGACACCGGCTGGAAAATTGTCTTTCATCAAGGGACGTTGGCAAGCGCCGCTTAACCACCCCATCGACACCAATCAACCAGCCGTAGCCGTATCGCGGACGCTTGATCCGAATGAGCCTCTCAAGACTTCGTGCGCTTAGTCATTCCAATTATTGATGCAGGCGTTTGCGACGCGCGATGGATTCGATCGCTCTTGCGGACTAGCCTCGGCTTTGCAAACCCTTGCCTTGGACGGTTTTCCGATGCCTCTTCTCGACGCCAACGCAACGCATCCGATCACGCTGCCTGATGGCACGGTCTATCGCGATACGGTTTATCTGAAGACCGTGGTCGACCATCCCAGGATGGAAATCGGTGACTACAGCTACTTCACCCATTCAGGGAAACCGGAGGATACGGCGCAGGTGCTTGCGCCCTATCTCGGGCACGCTTGTCGCGAGCGGCTGGTCATCGGGAAATTCGTGCAGATCGCGCGGGGTAGCTATTTCATCACGAGCTCGGCCAATCATCCGATGGCCGGTTTCACGACCTACCCGTTTCGCATCTTCAAGCCCGAGACCTTCGGCTACAAGGACCTGCCGGTGAAGGATACCGTTGTCGGTCACGACGTGTGGATCGGCCATGGCGCGACGATCATGCCGGGCGTGCATATCGGTTCGGGCGCCATCGTCGCTGCCGCATCGGTCGTTGTCCGCGACGTTCCACCCTATGCCATCGTCGGCGGCAACCCGGCGGGCATCATCCGGATGCGCTATTCTATCGAGACGATCAACGAACTTCTCGATATCGCCTGGTGGGACTGGTCGCTGGACAAGATCGAGGCGAACCTTGGCGCTCTTGAGAGCGGCGATCTCGAAGCGCTCAAGATGGCGTAGCAAAGTGCCCGCTCGGCCGAGCCGCTAAGCCGCCTTCGGCTGCAATCTCTCGACGTGCGGCGGTTCCTGCTGCTGCACCTTCGACAGCTCGTAATTGGTCTGCAGCGTCATCCAAAAGCGTGCCGTGCTGACGCCCGCGAGTTCAAGCCTGACCGCCAGATCAGGACTGATGCCCGACTTGCCGTTGATCACCCGAGACAGGGTTGTCCGCGCGATCCCGAGACGCTGGGCTGCGTCGGTCACCTCGATGCCGAGCGGCACGAGAACGTCTTCGCGCAGCATCTCGCCAGGGTGCGTATGGACTTTCATCATATCGAGGCTCCTTGACGCGGCGGCTGTCGGTCCGCCACAATCTTACCTTATCCACCCTTCCCGAACACCACCTCTTCCAGCCACGTATTGGAGAACTTCCGCTCCGGGTCCATGCGGTCGCGCAGGCGGGCGAACCGGGCGAGGTTTTCGTAGGCGGCGCCGATGTGATTGCGGGTGAAGACCTTGCCCCAGTGCGGCAGCGGGGCGAAGGGGGCGAGCGCTTTTTCGATTTCCGCTGCCGCCGCATCGACCGCCGGCTGGTCGCGCACCCAGGTGAAGTGGATCGACAGGGTGTCGTTCCCGTATTGCGGGCTCATCCACAGGCGGTCGGCGGCGACGGTGCGGAATTCGCCGGATTGCACCAGCGGCGCGAAGCGGTCCCTGATCTTCAGCAAGGCTTCGATCGCGGCGGCGCCGTGCTTGCGGGCGATGTGGTATTCGGACTGGATCTCGGCGCCGCTGCTCGGGGTGAAACCCATCTTGAAATGCGCCAGCCTGTCGGACCAGCGGCCGTAACGCCCGAGCTGTTCGGTGGCGTTTTCGGGATCGAGGCCGATGATCGGGTGGCGCTTGACGGTGGCGCGCGTGGCGCCATGGATCTCCGCCGGCCAGTCGTCGGCGCTGACCGTGCGCTTCAGCCAGACGGTGCCGGCCTTTTCGGCCCATTGGGTGAAGACGCTGACGCTGTAGGCGGCGGCCATTGTGGCATCGAGATTGGCGAGCAGCGCGTCCCAGGAGAGGCCTTCGTAGACGCACTGGGCGATATCGAACTCAGGCTGGACGTCGAGCGTCACGCGGGTGACGACGCCGAGCGCCCCGAGATGGACGACCATGCCCTCGAAATCGGCATCGCCGCGCCTGACGTGGACGAGAGTGCCGTCGCCGACGACGAATTCGAGCCCTGCCACCGCCGTCGCCAGATTGCCGTTGCCATCGCCGGAGCCATGTGTGGCGGTGGCGATGGCGCCTGCGATCGAGATGTGCGGCAGCGAGGCGAGATTGTGGATGGCGAGACCGTGGCGCTGCAGAAACAGCGCCAGCTCGCCATAGGTGCACTGGCCGCCGACCGAGACCTGCGTGCCGTCAGCTTCGATCGCCGCATCGATCGGCAGCTCCGCCAGCGACAGCGCCAGCGTGCCGTCGGCAATGGCGTTGAACGAATGCCTCGAGCCGAGCGTCTTGATGGCGGAGGCGCGCGCGACGATCTCACGGACGGCGTCGAGCGACGAGGGGTAGATGCAATCCTCGAAGCCGTAGCGAAAGCTCTCCGCCCAATTGGCGGCCGGCACCTGTGTCATGAATCAGTCCTCCTCGGTTCCCGGGGGATTGGTAGCACAGCGGGCGAGCGGGGGACAAAGGGGAAGTGGGGGTCCGGGCGGAGGAACAGGTCAGCGGTTGGCGACGTGTGTTCGGGCATCTATCGATCGTCGAGCCAGAATTACCCCCCTCTGCCCTGCCGGGCATCTCCCCCTCAGGTGGGGAGATCGACTGGGCGCACCCCGCTCGCTCCGACATTCGAGTTCTGCGAAAATCTGGCCGCGAGTCGATCTCCCCCCTTGTGGGGGAGATGCCCGGCAGGGCAGAGGGGGGTACCACGGATGCGACGGCAGCGAACACGTCATCTCCGAAAAATACCCTTCCCCTCCGCGCGGAATTTCCTACCTTGCACGAGGTAACCGGGACAGGGAGGAAACGGATGAGTGAGATATCGGAGGCGGACGCCTCGGCGTCGGATTTGATCGACCAGCGGATCGCGGCGCTGGCGGACTGGCGGGGAGAGATGCTGGCGCGGGCGCGGGCGATTGTCCGGCGGGCGGATGCGGACGTGGTCGAGACGTGGAAGTGGCGCGGGGTGCCGGTGTGGGAGAAGGACGGCATCATCTGCACCGGCGAGACCTATAAGAACGCCGTCAAGCTGACATTCGCCAAGGGAGCCGCGCTCGCCGATCCCACCGGGCTGTTCAACGCCAGTCTGGACGGCAATGTCCGGCGGGCGATCGACTTTCACGAGGGCGACACGATCGACGAGGAGGCGCTGACGGCGCTGGTGCGGGCGGCGATCGCGCTCAACATTGAGGCGCGCGCGAAGAAGACGCGGAAGGGTAGTTAGGACTTGGCGGTTCCGGGGCCATTGCGGCTTTCCGGGAACCGCGGCGCTGCTCCATCCCGCTGTTTTGACGCTGGCCTGCTGCTTTCACGCGGGCGGAAGACCGTTTGGCGGCTTCGCGGAACGGCATCAGGCGATGGCGATGATCTCCAGTTCCCGACCGCCGGCGTCGGTGACATCGCCGACCGCCTTGCCCATCAGGAAGCCGGCGACCGGGGAGACGAAGGAGATCGAGCCGGTCTTCGGGTCGGCTTCGTCCTCGCCGACGATGCGGTAGGTCTGCACGCGGCCATCGTCGCGGCTGAAAGTGACGGTGCTGCCGAAGGCGACGATGTCGGTCGATTGCGGCGGCGGCACCAGCTGGGCCGTGCGCAGCCTGGCGGCGAAATAGCGGGCATCGCGCAGCGGGTTGGCGCCCTGGCGGCGGCGCTCGTTGACGTCCTCGATCGATGTCGTCTGCTCATAGGCCTCGCAGGCCTGATGCAGCTGGCGCTCGAGCGCTTGCAGGCCGGCTTCGGTCACCAGGTTCGGATGCGGCGAAATCGGGCGGTCGGGCAGCAGGGTTTCGGATGCGGTCTCGAAACTCTCTTCCTTGGTGAAGGCAACGGCCACTCTCAAACTCCGTTCAAACAGGAAACGCTTGTGTCACGCACGGGGCCAGCGGCCGGCGCGCTTGTGTCGGGAACTCTATAGACCCGGAAGAGACGAACCGCCAATCGTGGGTGGTCTGTCGGTCGCGCGGGTCATCGCCCGTCGTCAGGCCTTGTTGGCAAACCACACGCTCGGGGCGCCGAGCACGCCGCCGGTGCGCATCGCGGTTCGCAGCTCTTCCAGCCTGCCGAAGGCGTGTGCCGCCTCGAGCGTTGCGAACTCGTGGGTCACGGTGACGTCGTTGGGATTGTCGGCGGCCTGATAGACGGCGCCGGCCAGCACTCCGTTTGCCGCCTGAACGGCGGCGAAGGCGTCGTAGGTCTTGCGCCAGGTCGCATAGTCGGAGACTTCATGCCTTACGAACAATGTCGTCATGTCATTCTCCCAAATGGCATTGTCAGGTTTCAGGAAAGCATGTGTTCAGCGTGATGCCAGGGGTCATCGGCGGTCTGCCGCGCAGGGCACGTCTGCCTGATATGCGGGATCGTAGCATGGAATGCCTGTTTGCCAGCGGGGAATTATCGACGTGAGCGGGACGGCCGGTCGAGGCGGCCGGCCGGTCCCATGGTCCTCGATGGCTTGGAGAACAGGCTCAGGCCTGTTGGGCGACAGCCTCGGCGACGGCAAGCCCGGCCATGGCCAGCGCTGCTTCGCGAGTCCTGGCGGCGGCGACGAAGCGGCCGTTGTGGCAGAAGCTGGCCCCGGGCACGCCGGAGGCAGCCTCAAGATCGCCATTGGTCAGGCCAGCCCAGGCGGCCGGCAGATCGGCGCGAACCTCGAACCCTTCCTCGGCGCGGCGGATGGTGGTGAGGCACCAGTCCTTGTCGCGCGGATGAACGACGAACAGCAGGTGATCGGCACCGGCCTTGATGATCGCCGGGCGGAAGGGCATGCCCATCGGCAATTCCAGAATCCTGTCATCGCCGGCCGCGACGATCGCCTGGTGGACGACAGCCTCGGCGCGCAGCTTTGCCGCGCTCTTCTGGATTCTGGCCTCGACGAAGGCGCGGGCGATGGCCAGCGCCGCATGGAAGCCGCGGTCGTCGGCCTCGGGATCGGTTTCGTCGAACACCGGCTTCAGCGTTTCAAGCAGCGCCGGCAGGGTCAGGCCGGCCAAGGGTCCGGACAGGCTTAGCGCACCGTTGTCGGCCAGATCGATCGGCAGCACGAAGCTTGCGTCGAAGGAGGCATGCACGAGTTCGATATGCTCGACGGGAACGTGGGAAGCGGCGAGATAATCGCGGCCGTAGTGCTTCCAGATCAATCCGAACGAGCTGTAGGGCTGGCCATCCTCGCGCAACGGCGCGCCGCGCTGGTGGTGGTCGAAGATGCCGGCATCGGCATCATAGGCACCGCCGACATCGTAGATCACCCGGCCGGCGGCGGGCTTGATCCATTCCGAGGCGCGGCTTCTGACGATGCGGGCCTCGGGAAACAGCCGGGTCAGGACGACGCTGGACAGCAACTCATCGGCATGGAAGCCACCGGAATGGGTGACGAGAAATTCTGGTGTCATGCCGGGACGTGCCTTGTTGTTTGCGCTGTCGCTTGTTGAGTATCGCACCAGATAGCCACAGCGGGATGGCAACTCAACCCGTCATTTCGCGATCGCAGCAGGTTGTTGCAGCGCAACTGACATACAGCCGCCCTATGCGAGCATGCGCCGCAACCGGGCGCACGTATCGCTAGAGCCAGCGAAACTTAGCCTTGCCCCGGCGGCTTATGCGATGCAAGGCGATCGGGCCGGACCGGCCGCTGGACGAATCGAACAAGCGAAGGTTGGAATTGCCGGATACCAGCGCCAGAAAGCGCGGGCAGCCGCGGATGGTGCCGCCGACCTCGTTCTCCGTGAAGATGCACGGCCTAGAAAGGGCCGTCCCATATACATTCATTCGTCCGCTTCTCGGCATACGCACTTCCTATCGCTTTGCGTAGGCCGTCTAGTCCAGCAGTGCTGCGGTGGTGTGACAGTTTTGAAATAGTTTGAGCGGATAGCGGATAGCCGACAGGTGACGAGACAGTCCTGCTCAGCCATGTGCAGGAAGACGCGCATCGGCCCTAAGCCGAACGAATGAACGCAATACGCCCGATGCTCCACGCTGGCAGGCCGCGCTTGATCTATGATCGTCGAGAGGAAGATCGAGGCTGCTTGACCGGAGGTAAGCCGTGGCCACTGAGACTGTTCGGAATCTCTTCGTCAACAGCGACTATTCGCTGTCCGAAAAAATGCGGTTGCGGCGCTGGGGGCTCATCAACAGGCTGATGCCCGATCTCTCCGAGATGAAGGTGCTCGATCTTGGCGGCACCAAGGAGTGGTGGCTGAGAGCGCCCGTGCGGCCGCGGCATGTGACGGTGATGAATCTCGGCGCGGAGGAACAGACGTCGTGGATCACCACGCTGACGGGTGATGCGTGCTACGCGGACAAACAGCTGAAAGGCCAAAGCTTCGATCTCGTCTTTTCCAACAGCCTGATTGAACATGTCGGCGGCCACAAGGCGTGGTCATCGCTGGCGCAGGCCATTCGGTCGCTTGCGCCGCGATATGTGATCCAGACGCCCTATCGCTACTTTCCGATCGAGCCGCACTGGCTGTTTCCGGGGTTCCAGTTTCTGCCGCTGCCGCTCAGGGCCAGACTTGCTCCGCGCTGGCCGCTTGGCCACACACGCGGCTGGCCGGCGGCGCAGGCGCGCGATGAAGCCATGTCGACACAGCTGCTGACCGCGACAGAAATGAGGAGTTATTTTCCCGATGGAACACTGTACTGGGAACGGTTTCTCGGCCTGCCGAAATCCATGCTCCTGGTCCGATAAGGCGTCATCGACAATAGCTGGCACTAAAGCTTCTTGGCGTTTTCCAGAAGCCGCCTGATATATTCCAGCGTCAGCTCGCGCTCGAAGGTCTTGAAGCCGTCGAACAGAGCCAGATCGGCCTCCTGCGCAGCCGATACGGCATCCTTTTCCATGACTTTCGCCCGCGCCGTAAGGAAGATTAGCTGGGCACGCTTGTCGGATGGATGCGGGCGGCGCTCGATCAGGCCGTCGCGCTCCATGCGCGACAAGGTGTTGGCCATGGTCGCCTGCTCGATATCGACGCGGGTGAGTAGCTGTTTCTGCGTGAGCCCGTCCGAAGCCCATAATTCGAGAAGAACAGGAAACTGGCCGGGCGAAAAACCCAGCCGCGCCGCCCGCTGCTGCAGCGAGCGGGCAAAGCCCTTGGCCAGCTGGCTGGCAAGATAGGCGCCAGAGTCCATCCGTTCAGATCCCATTTTTCCAGTTAGGCGCAAAACCCAGCCACGAGCAATGCAACAAATCGTATGCGATGAATCAAAACACTTTGTCGATCATGTCAGGATTGGAGATAGGGCGCAAAAGCAAAGCCGCCATAGCCGGGGCGGGGCTATGGCGGCTTTGGAATGGGGACAAAGGCCCGGAGAGGGGATGAGGCCTTTGTCCAAGTCCAATGCGGCGGGGGACGAGCCGGCAATCAGACCCACGACGAGACCAGATGTCTGCGTCGGTGATCTTTATTTGTAGTCCCGAATGTGGCTTTTCAAGGGATAAAAAAGATTTGACTATTACATTTTAGTAACAGTCTGGTGAGCGGTTCACGCGGCCGGCGGCGAGCGCAAATCGGCGACGAAGCGCTCAAGCTCAGCGAGGCGATCATGGATGTCGTTGAGCGTCATGCGATTTTGATAGCCTTCCTGCACGGCGTTAATCACATCACTATAGTGGCGCAGCCCATCGGACCGCAGTTCACGAATATAATCAATGCCGTCATGCATGGTGCCGTCCAACACGTCCAGCCGGCGGAGAATTGCTTTCGTCTGCAACTCCGTACTGGACCGAAACTGATTCAGATCAATCCTCACCTGTCCGAGCTCAGACTTCATCCCGCCGATGTCTATCCTCAGCTTGGCGAACTCGGTATCGTAACGATCCATCGCCTGAACCTGACGCGCAATTTGCCCATTCAGCCCCTTAATCCCGTCAAGCAGGAAGGAAAGCTGGTTGAGAAGATATCTCTGGGATTCGGGTTCTCCAGACATCGCGGGTTCTCGTTAAACGCAAACCTAATGTATGAGCTGAAAGCGCACGAAACAAGCCGCCGCTATTGAGGGTACATCCGCGTTGTCAGGGGTTTTCGCGCGCTTCCAAGCATGTGCGCAACGGGTGCCGCGCCCTAACTTTATATGGACCTCGCCCGGCCGCCGCGCTATCCATGCTCCCCATGAAAAAAGGCGATCATCTCTTCCTTGTCGACGGTTCCGGATTCATCTTCAGGGCCTTTCACGCACTCCCGCCGCTGACGCGCAAGTCCGACGGGCTGCCTGTCGGCGCCGTCTCGGGTTTCTGCAACATGCTGTGGAAGCTTTTGACCGAGGCACGCGACACCTCGGTCGGTGTGACGCCGACGCATCTCGCCGTCATCTTCGACTATTCGTCGAAGACCTTCCGCAAGGATCTCTACGACGCCTACAAGGCCAACCGTTCGGCGCCGCCGGAAGAGCTGATCCCGCAGTTCGGGCTGATCCGCCACGCGACGCGGGCCTTCAACCTGCCCTGCATCGAGACCGAGGGCTTCGAGGCTGACGACATCATCGCCACCTATGCGCGGCAGGCCGAGGCGCTGGGCGCCGACGTGACGATCGTTTCCTCCGACAAGGACCTGATGCAGCTCGTCACCACCAATGTCCACATGTACGACAGCATGAAGGACAAGCAGATCGGCATTGCCGACGTGATCGAGAAATGGGGCGTGCCGCCTGAAAAAATGATCGACCTGCAGGCGATGACCGGCGATTCCGTCGATAACGTGCCTGGCATTCCCGGCATCGGCCCGAAGACGGCGGCGACGCTGCTGGCCGAATATGGCGATCTCGACACGCTGCTCGAGCGCGCCACCGAGATCAAGCAGGAGAAGCGCCGGCAGACGATCATCGAGAACGCCGACAAGGCGCGGCTGTCGCGCGAGCTGGTGAAGCTCCGGACCGACGTGCCGCTCGACATCGCCGTCGAGAGCCTGGTGCTGGAGGCGCAGGACGGGCCGAAGCTGATCGGCTTCCTGAAGACGATGCAATTCACAACGCTGACGCGGCGCGTGGCAGATGCCTGCGACTGCGATGCCAATGCCATCGATCCCGTCGACGTGCCGGTCGAATGGGGCGCCAGCGCGCACGGACCGGATCTCGACGCGGCAAAGCCGGCACCTGTGGCCGGTGGCACGCCCGAGATCGTCGGAGATGCGGTTGCCGTGCCCGCCAAGGCCAATGGCGCGGCGACGCCGGAGGGCAGCTTCGCGCCGGCCGATTTTGCGGCGGCGCGGGCACAGGCCTTCGCCAACCTGCCCTTCGATCACGCCAACTACGTGACGATCCGCGATGTCGCGACGCTCGACAGATGGATCGCCGATGCGCGCGAGACCGGGCTGGTCGGCTTCGACACCGAGACGACCTCGCTGGACGCGATGCAGGCCGAGCTGGTCGGTTTCTCGCTGGCGATCGCCGACAATGCCAAGAGCCCCGCCGGCATCAACATCCGCGCCGCCTATGTGCCGCTGACGCACAAGAACGGAGTCGGCGACCTGCTCGGCGGCGGCATGGCCGAGAACCAGATCCCGATGCGCGACGCGCTGCCGCGGTTGAAGGCGCTGCTGGAGGACCAGTCGGTTCTCAAGGTCGCGCAAAACCTGAAATACGACTACCTCTTGATGAAGCGCCACGGCGTCGAGACGAAGAATTTCGACGACACGATGCTGATCTCCTACGTGCTCGATGCCGGCACAGGCGCACACGGGATGGATCCGCTGTCGGAGAAATTCCTCAACCACAAGCCGATCGCCTACAAGGACGTGGCCGGCAGCGGCAAGTCGAACGTGACCTTCGACCTCGTCGACATCGACCGCGCCACGCATTACGCGGCCGAGGATGCCGACGTGACGCTGCGGCTCTGGATGGTGCTGAAGCCGCGGCTCGCCGCCGAAAAGCTGACTACCGTTTACGAGCGGCTGGAGCGGCCGCTGCTGCCTGTTCTCGCGCGTATGGAAGAGCGCGGGATCACCGTCGACCGGCAGATCCTGTCGCGGCTTTCGGGCGAGCTGGCGCAGGGCGCGGCCGGGCTGGAAGACGAAATCTACAAGCTTGCCGGCGAGCGCTTCAACATCGGCTCGCCGAAGCAGCTGGGCGACATCCTGTTCGGCAAGATGGGGCTTTCGGGCGGCACCAAGACCAAGACCGGGCAGTGGTCGACCTCGGCCAGCGTGCTGGAGGATCTGGCCGCCGTCGGGCTGGAACTGCCGCGCAAGATCGTCGACTGGCGGCAGCTGACCAAGCTGAAATCCACCTATACCGACGCGCTACCGGGCTATATCCATCCGGATACCAAGCGGGTGCACACCTCCTACTCGCTGGCATCGACGACGACGGGGCGGCTCTCCTCCTCTGAACCGAACCTGCAGAACATTCCCGTGCGCACCGCCGAAGGCCGCAAGATCCGCACCGCCTTCATCTCGACGCCGGGCCACAAGCTGATCTCGGCCGACTACAGCCAGATCGAGCTGCGCGTGCTCGCCCACGTCGCCGAAATCCCGCAGCTGACGCAGGCCTTTGCCGAGGGGATCGACATTCACGCGATGACGGCATCGGAGATGTTCGGCGTGCCGGTCGAAGGGATGCCGTCGGATGTGCGCCGCCGCGCCAAGGCGATCAACTTCGGCATCATCTACGGCATCTCGGCCTTCGGCCTTGCCAACCAGCTGTCGATCGAGCGCTCGGAAGCGGGCGACTACATCAAGAAGTATTTCGAGCGCTTCCCCGGCATTCGCGACTACATGGACAGCACCAAGCAGCAGGCCCGCGACAAGGGCTATGTCGAGACGATCTTCGGGCGGCGAATCAACTATCCGGAGATTCGCTCCTCCAACCCCTCGGTGCGCGCCTTCAACGAACGCGCCGCGATCAACGCGCCGATCCAGGGATCGGCCGCCGACGTAATCCGCCGGGCGATGATCAAGATCGAGCCGGCGCTTGCCGAATCGGGGCTCGGCGACCGGGTGCGGATGCTGTTGCAGGTGCACGACGAACTGATCTTCGAGGTCGAGGATGCGGACGTCGAAAAGGCCATGCCCGTGATCGTTTCCGTCATGGAAAACGCCACGATGCCGGCGCTTGAAATGCGGGTGCCGCTGAAGGTGGATGCCCGCGCCGCCAGCAACTGGGACGAGGCGCACTAGAGCGCCGCGCGTTTGTACGGACGCACAATGGACGCTCTAACTCTGTAAAACAGCAGCGTCGGTCCGAAGATCGATTCCGATTTTCGGGCCGATGCCGCAGGCGCCTCTTCGAAAAATCGCTAAAATTTTCTTTATCACGCAAGTCACTGAAAGCACTCGATTTCCACCTTCGTGCCACTGTCACGCAGGGGGTCGGAGAAGGAACTTATTAACCTTCATTTCCTAAGCCGGAAGAGGATAATAGTTGCCAATCATGAGTGAGTGTCTGTCGTATGCGCTTTCCTAGAACCAATCTGACCGATGCCACTGAAATCTCCGCCGACATCGAAGGCGAACAGCAGCAGGAACAGACGGGCGAAAAGCCGGTGCCGCCGGTCTGGCAGAACCATTTCTCGCTGGCCCCGAACGTGCGCTTCAGCCGCACACCGGAAAGCCAGATCAACCCGCGCAAGCAGCCGGTCGAACCGGCGCCTGTAGCAATCGAGCAGCGGGCGCCGTTGCAGCCGATCGTCGGCCAGCAGCGTGTACCAGTGCAGCAGCGGGTGATGGAGCCCGAGCAGGTGATGGCGCCGTCTGTTGCTGCCGCGTCCGTCGCAGCGCAGCCGGTATCGGTCGCGCCACAGCCGCGCCAGGGTTTCGTCGCCGCCCGGCCCTTGCCGGCGTCGTCGCAGGCACCGCGCCCCGAAGCACCACGCCAGGCCTATGCGCCGCAGCAGCCCACCGCCGCAACGGCACGCACGCCCTTCGTCACGGCAGAGCGCGCGCCCGTCGTCGTCAACGTTCCATTCGACGTCTACCAGCCGGAGCCGGTCGCCACCGAGCCGGCGACCATCGTCGCGCCTGCGCTGGCCGACGAGACGCATTTCCACGCGACGCCCGAGATGGCCGAGATTTCCGATTTCGCCTTCTGGGAGGCGATGTCGTTCGAGGAGATCGAGGAAGCGCCGCGCGCCGTGCCGCAACTGGTCCAGCCGCAGACCGAAGCCGGCCCGGACACGATCATCAGCCGCTTCCGCATCATGGAATGGCGCCCCGGCAAGCAGCCGGTCATCGCCGCGCCCTATGCCGCACCCGCGCCTGTTGCCGCGACCCCTGCCCCGATCGTTACGGCCCCCATCGTTGCATCGCCGGTTGCCCGTGCTGCCGCGACTTCGCCTGTCACCCGTGCGCCTTCGCCGGGTATCAGCATCGAGCGCAAGGCCAACCGCGCGCCTGTCGTGACCGCGCCGCCGCAGCAGGTCGCCGTCGCACCGCAGGCACCTGCCGCTGTTCCGGCAACGGTCGAATCGGTCGTGCTCCAGCCGGTCGTTCAGCCAGCTCCGCAGGTCGCAGTTCAGCCGGTCCTGCAGCCGATCGCGCCGATGCCGGTGCGCACGCCGCCGATCGCGCCTCTGGCGCCCGCCGCGCGGATGTCTGCGCACACGTTCATTGCCGCCAAGGTCGATGCCTCGGGATACGAGTTCCCGTCCAACTCGCTGCTGCAGGAGCCGCCGGAACGGATCGGCGAGATCATGTCGCAGGAAGCGCTGGAGCAGAATGCCGGGCTTCTGGAAAGCGTGCTGGAGGATTTCGGCATCAAGGGCGAGATCATCCATGTCCGCCCCGGCCCCGTCGTCACGCTCTATGAATTCGAGCCGGCGCCTGGCGTGAAGTCGTCGCGCGTGATTGGTCTCGCCGACGATATCGCCCGCTCGATGTCGGCGCTGTCGGCCCGCGTTGCCGTCGTGCCCGGCCGCAACGTCATCGGCATCGAACTGCCGAACGCGCTGCGCGAAACCGTCTACTTTCGCGAGATGATCGAGAGCGCCGATTTCGAGAAGAGCAGCTTCAAGCTGGCGCTTGGCCTCGGCAAGACGATCGGTGGCGAGCCCGTGATTGCGGAACTGGCGAAGATGCCGCATCTGCTGGTCGCCGGCACCACCGGTTCGGGTAAATCGGTCGCCATCAACACGATGATCCTGTCGCTGCTCTACCGCATGTCGCCGGAACAGTGCCGGCTGATCATGGTCGATCCGAAGATGCTCGAGCTTTCCGTCTATGACGGCATTCCGCACCTGCTCACCCCTGTCGTTACCGACCCGAAGAAGGCCGTGATGGCGCTGAAATGGGCGGTGCGCGAGATGGAGGAGCGCTATCGCAAGATGTCGCGCCTCGGCGTGCGCAATATCGACGGCTACAACAGCCGCGTCTCGCAGGCCAAGGAAAAGGGCGAGACCATCCATATCATGGTCACCACAGGCTTCGACCGCAGCACCGGCGCGCCGGTCGAGGAACAGCAGGAGCTCGACCTGACGCCGATGCCTTACATCGTCGTCATCGTCGACGAGATGGCCGACCTGATGATGGTCGCCGGCAAGGAGATCGAAGGCGCGATCCAGCGGCTGGCGCAGATGGCGCGCGCCGCCGGCATCCACCTGATCATGGCGACGCAGCGCCCCTCGGTCGACGTCATCACCGGCACGATCAAGGCCAACTTCCCGACCCGCATCTCCTTCCAGGTGACGTCGAAGATCGACAGCCGCACCATCCTTGGCGAACAGGGCGCCGAACAGTTGCTCGGCCAGGGCGACATGCTGCACATGCAGGGCGGCGGGCGGATTTCGCGCGTGCACGGGCCGTTCGTCTCCGACGCCGAGGTCGAAAAAGTCGTGGCGCATCTGAAGACGCAGGGACGTCCGGAATATCTCGACACCGTCACCGCCGACGAGGAGGAAGACGGCGAAGAGGAAGACAGCACCGTGTTCGACAAGGGCGACATGGCGGCCGAGGATGGCAACGACCTCTACGACAAGGCCGTCAAGGTCGTGTTGCGCGACAAGAAGTGCTCGACCTCCTACATCCAGCGCCGCCTCGGCATCGGCTACAACCGCGCCGCCTCGCTGGTCGAGCGGATGGAAAAGGAAGGGCTGGTAGGGCCTGCCAACCATGTCGGCAAGCGCGAGATCGTCAACGGGCGGGGTGACGGGGACTGAGACGAGCGGCGTTCCGCGCGGTCGCTGCCACAACCGCGCGGCTGAGGTCGGGTGTTCGGTGAAGCCTGTTTCGGGCCGGAAGCCGTCATGTCTCAAATGCGCACAGCCGGCCGTCGCAGTGCGAAACAGCTAGAACAGCAGAGCCATCGCAATTCGCCTGACAGGATCAAGCGCATTCCCCACCTGGCGCTCCAGGTTGTCCCGCAGGTGCCGCGGAACGGCTTCGCCCTCGAGAAGCCGGAAACCCAATTTCTCGTAGAACGGTGCGTTAAAGGGCGCAAAACGGTCCGTCGTCAGTGTGGCGCCCGCAAGCCGTCTGCGGCGCGCTTCCTCTACCAACGTTGCTATCAAGCGTCGGCCGAGACCTTTTCGCTGCCAGGCAGGCAGGACATCCACTTCCCCGACGTAAAGAAACCCCTCCACGAGATATCCTCCAGAATAGCCTACCGGAGCGCCATCCTCGTCACATGCGACATAAAGCAAGCCGTCATCGAGATATCGACGCAACTCGTCGTCGCTACTCGCGGATGGGACACCGCCGACCGCTCCAGCGTTCCGGAGAGTTTCGAACGCGGCCAACTCTATGGCCTGTAGCCTCTGAAAATCGCTGGAGCTTGCATGTCTGATGTGCATTCAGTTTACCTGCCGTTTTCAACCAATGATCAGGAGCTACTTGCACCCCCCATGGGACGCAAGCAGCTCTGTTTGTCAGCCTCGGGCGGACCGCGCCAACAGGCCGTTGGGCGTTAGAGCCTTTCCGGGTTAAATTGAGCCATTCTGCCGGAGCAGGTTTTCGTCAGGGCAAAGGCGATTGGCGAAGGGCATACCCCCCGGTACGTCCGAGCCGATCGCCTTTGATCCTGGCGGAAAGATGCCCGGCCCTAGCTGGTTCGCAAGCGAACCACCGGGGTTGGCTGAAACGGGCCGCCTGATCGTCCGGCCGGCTTGGCCGTATGCTTTGGCTACGACACGCGCCGGCCGGACGACCATGCGACTCCGTTTGAGCCAACAGAATGGTTCAATTTAGCCCGGAAAGGCTCCAAAGCGCCGGTGGCCGAGCGAGAGGCGGCCGAACCACGCGCGCCTCCGTCACCGCTCAGGCGAAATCAATTCCACCGTCGGGAAATACGCCCGATAGCGGCCGACATCGCGCGTCAGAAGCGGGAGCCTCTGGACAGCCGACTGCGCGCCGATCAGGAAATCCGGGAGGACGCCGGTGCGGATGCCGCCGGCGCGGCGGTATTGCGTGAAAGCCTTGCCGGCGAGAAACAGGGCTGCGCGAGGCATGGGCGCGACAGTCAGCTCCGCCGCTTCGACGAAGGCATCGAGATCCTCGATGCGGTCATAGCGAACGGCGAGTTCGGCATAGACGATGTCATTGGTCAACAATGGTCCGGCGAGGCTGGCCGTCTCGAGCTGGGCCAGCGACCAGTCGGCCCAGACGGGATCATCCGTCACCAGATCGAGAAGGACGTTGGTGTCGATGAGCGTCATGGCTCGCCACGGGTGAGCGCCATGATCGCATCGGTATCGAGGCCCTCCCCGGCGTGACCGCGAAGCTTGCGGAAACGGCTGACGGTCTTCTTGCTGTCGGCACGTGTCAGCACAACACTTCCATCCTCGGCGCGATGAAAATCGACTTTGCTGCCGGCGGTGATGCCAAGCAGATCGCGCACCGCTTTTGGAATCGTCACCTGCCCTTTCGACGTCACCGTGTTCGACATAGCAATACCTCGGTAATACCTACTGCCAACAAGGTAATACGCCTGCGGTTTCAAATCAACTTCGGCCCTCTACTCCGCCTTCTCGAACCTGAGCACGCCCGCCACCCTCGCTTTGCCGCCTGAATCGGAAGGGTGGGTGACGCCGTCCATCACCGGGATTTCCGGGAAATCGAAGGGGCTCACTCCCTCCAGGCAGGCGACGTTGATGCCGAACTGGGTGGGGGTGGAGCGGCGCTGGTGGTGGGTGTAGATGCCGCAGGTCTTGCAGAAATAGTGCTTTGCCGTGCGGGTGTTGAATTCGTAGAGCGTCAGGTTGTCCTCGCCCTCGATGAATTCGATGTCGGCGAGATTGGCCGAGACGGCGATGGCGCCGCGCATGCGGCAATAGGAACAGGTGCAGCGGCGGATGGTGTTGAATTCGTCGGCCAGACGGACGCGGAAGCGGACGGTGCCGCAGTGGCAGGATGCGTTGTGCTGGTGTCTTTCGTCGGTCATTGCAGGGTCCATTGCGTTGTATGGTCGGGATTTTGGGGCGGCATCAGTCGGATGCCGCGCACCTTGCGAGGATGTCGTCGATCACGGCATCCAGGGGTGCGGTGGCGTCGATGAACGTTGCATTCCGGGGAATGTCCTCCCCGGTCGCGTGCAGATGCAGGACCAGGTCGCGCTCGGCTTGGCTTGCGCCGAATTCGTCGTCCGGGCGGCTTGCCAGCCTTTTCAGCAACGTTTCCGCATCGACGTCGAGGACGAAGACGGCGTCGACAAGATCGATGAACCGGTCGAAGTTGCGGGAGCCGCCGCAGAAGAAGGTGATCGGCCGGCTGTGGTCGGCGACCAGCGCCCTCACCCGGTCGACATCCCAGATGTGGTGGCGGTGGCCGAAGGCGATGTCGTGTGCATGGTCAGCGACGTCCAGCGGCTTTCCGGTGCGGGGATCGCCCTGATAGGCGAGTTCGCGGTCGCCATGGACGACGTGATGGCCGCGGCTCTGCAATCCCGATGCGACCGAGGTCTTGCCGGTGCCGGACACACCTTCGATCAGGTAATTCTTGATGCCCATGTCGTTTCCACATGCGTACGGCCACGCGTTGACCCGTGCTGCTTCTATCGGAGAATTCTATCATATTTCGGACAGTGCCGTGGGCGGCAGCACGAAAGAGCGCGCCGGAGAGAACTCCGCGACGGCATCGGGCAAGACGGGAATGGGCAGGCGTCGGCGGTATGGGATTGGTGGTGTCAGGCGGTGGCGCCTGCCCGATCGGTTCGGAGGCTTCCGGAGCTTTCACGCCGACAGGAGCGTCTCTCGGCCTTTCCCTTCCGGGGGATTTCAGGTCCTGACGACCGCTCATCCACCTCTATCGATCATCACCGGACGCCGGGCTTGCGGCCCAGGATGTGTCAGATCCGGTTCGCGACCCGGCTCCCTGTCCAATGACGCCATCAGTGTACTGCCGGTCCGCATCCACGGGGATGCAGGGGGACGATGGGTTGGGGCAAGTGGTTGAGATCGCGGAGAAGTCTTTCGCGGCGCAAGAAAATTTCGCACTGTGCCGTCAACGAGGGTCGCCATGCGGAGGCGATTACACACCGGTTTCGACCTCGGCCCGCCGGATCGTCTCTGCGATGAATTGCGCCTTGCCACCGGTGTAGAGGTCCCAGTCGCCCTCGGCCGCAATGGCGAGGCGGCGTTTCAGCGCCTGGTATTCGGCGGCGCGCTCGGGATGGCGGCGGAGGTGATCGCGGAAGAGGAGGCGGTCGCGGTGAGCGGGGTTGTCGGGCAGGCAGAGATAAAGCCGCAGGCCATGGGCATCGTGCTCGCGGGTGAGTAGGCGTCGCCCCTCACCGTGCAGATCGCCGTAGTCGCGGAAGCCCGAGGCTCGCAGGGAGGCGGCGAGGTCTGAGACTGCGGTCTCGTCCACCAGCACGGTATCGAGATCGATCTTCGGCTTGGCGGCGAGGCCGGGAACGGCGGTGCTGCCGATATGCTCGATGGCGACGATGCCGACACCAGCGATCGCAAGCAGTTCGGCCTTCATGACTTGGAAGAGGGCGGGCCAGGTCGGGTCGTAGTCCAGAACCCTGATCGGCCGCATCGCGCTCTCCCGGTCTAGCCGATCGCGGCGAGGCAGGCCGTCAGCGTCTCGACCATGCGGCGTTCGCCCTGTTCGAGGCTGTCGCTGTTGTCGAGATCGACGACGTCGTAATCGCCGCGCACCGTCAGCGGGCCGCGGGCGAGCCGCGCCATGATGTCCTCGTGGGTTTCGCGGCCGCGGGCTTCCAGGCGGGTCGCGAGCACTTCGGCGCGGGCGGTGACGTTGATGACCTTGAGGCGCGGGAAGACAGCCTTGAAATGATGCAGCGCCGAGCGCGAGCCGTTGGCGATGACGAGGTTGCCCCTGGCCAGCGCCACCGAGACTTCCGAGGGGATGCCGTATTTCAGGCCGTGGGCTTCCCACCAGACGGAGAAGCTGCCGGCCTGCTCCATCGAGGCGAAGCCCTGAGGCGAGACGGCCAGATGGTCCTCGCCGCCGGCATCATGATCGCGGGTGATGACGCGGCGGACGAAATGGATGTCGGGCCGGCCGTGGAAATGCTTTGCCGCCGCCGCCATCAGCGTGTCCTTGCCGGCGCCGGAGGGGCCGACGACGACGACCATCATGCCGCGCTCGGTGCCGGGAACGATGTGGGGCTCGTGCGAGGGATGCGTTTCGTGCGCGGTCATGCGACCCGGCGCCCTTCGCGCCAGACCGAACGGGTGACGGGAACGCCCTCGTCGCGGAAGACGCGGACGAGATCGGCGCGCAGGCCGGTGGCGATGCGGCCGCGATCATTGAGGCTGACGGTGCGGGCCGGCGTCGCGGTGACCATGGCGATCGCCTTCGGCAGCGAGATGCTTTCGACCTCGTCGGCGATCAGGAACGGCGCGTAGAGCAGGCTGAGCGGAACGTAGTCCGACGAGAGCACGTCGAGCACGCCGCGCTCGGCCAGATCGCGGGCGGCGATATTGCCGGAGTGCGACTTGCCACGCACGATGTTGGGCGCGCCCATCAGCACGCTCATGCCGTTTTCATGTGAGGCCTTGGCGGCGTCGAAGCTTGTCGGGAACTCGGCAAGGCGCACGCCGTTTTCGATCGCCTCGTCGACATGGGCGAGCGTGGCGTCGTCGTGGCTGGCGACCGTGATGCCGCGTTCGGCGCAGACCTTGGCGATGGCCACGCGATGCGGCGTCGAGTTGCGCTCGGATTCGGAGACGCGGCGATCGATGAACTCGGCAAACTGGGCGTCGGTGAGGCCGCGCTTCTTCTGGTAGTAGAAGATGTACTGGTCCATGGTCTGGAACTGGCGCTGGCCGGGCGCGTGGTCCATCAGGGAGACGAGGCGGACATAGGGGTCGTTTTCGAAATCGGCGAAGTGCTGCAGCACGTTGTCGGCGGAGACCTCGCAGCGCAGGTGGATCAGGTGCTCGGCGCGCAGCCGCCCTTCCTTCTCGGCCTTCTGGATGGCGTCTGCCATGTCGCGCATCTCGCCGTGCTCGAAGCCGCCGTCCTCGTCGGCGCCCATGCGCAGGCAGTCGAAGACCGTGGTGATGCCCGAGGTGACGATCTGGGCGTCGTGCGCCTGGATCGCGGCCGTCTTGTTCCAGCGCAGGCCGGGGCGCGGCGAATAATGGCCTTCGAGATGGTCGGTGTGCAGCTCAACCAGGCCGGGGATCAGATAATCGCCTTCGAAATCCTCGCCGACGCGGGAGCTGCCGCCCGAGATATCCTCGATCTTGCCGTCGCGGACGAGAACCGATCCTTCGACGATTTCATCCTCGAGGACGATGCGGGCGTTGGAGAAGACGATTTCTTTTGTCATCAGGTCAGGTCTTTCAAGGTTTGGCGGCGGCGAGAGGCCACCAGGAATGGGCTGTGAACGGGGCGCCACGCGCCTCCTCGACGAAAACGGCAAGGCCGGAGACCAAAAGCGGCCGGCCGGTGAAGGCGGCGAAACGCTCGGTCAGGATGGCCTTCATCACTTCGGCGCGCGCTTCCGGCACCTGGCCAGTCAGCGTCATGTGGAAACCGAAGTCATCCATCACATATGGGTAGCCCCAGCGCAACAGATTGGCGTTCTGGCTGTCGCTCAGCTTGTCCGGATTGCGGCGGGCGATATCGGCCTCCGACAAGGCGGCGCGGAACGGTTCGAAGGACTTTACCACGCCTGCCGCGAATTGCTGCAGCGGCGGATGCAGCGAGGCCGGCACCAGCGCGAAGAACCTGCCGAGCTGGCCGAGAACCAGTTCGGGGATTTCGAAAGACGGCGTGCGCGCGGCGAAATCCTCGACCGCCTGGATCAGGTCCTTTTCGGTGACCGAGCTTGCCAGATGGAACGGCGCCTTGATTGTGGCGTGGAAGGCGTAGCGGCGGGGTTCGGCGGTGAGGTCGAACTGTTCTGCAGCCGGCAGCGCGGGATAATCGGGAGCCGGGTAAGTTTCGCCGGTGAAGGCATCGCGGCCAAGCCAGCGGGCGGCCGCAACATTCAAAGGATCATCCTTCGGCGGCGTGACATAGAGTGCGTAGCGCAAGGCCAGTATCCCGGAAATTGTTATGAATGCGCAGGCAGTCTTCGGTGATTTGACCGCCTGCCGCAAGCTTGCTTCCGGCTAAAAGATTTCCATGACAGAATGATGATGATCAACGACCATCAATGGGTCTTTTTGCCCATCACCCGCGAGCGCAGCGCATTCGAGATGTTGTCGAAGATGAAGACGACGATGAGGACAAGCAGCACCATGTAGGCGACCTTGTCCCAGTCGGCATTGGTCTTCATCGATTCCAAGAGCTTCAGGCCGATGCCACCGGCGCCGACGGCGCCGATGACGGTGGCCGAACGGGTGTTTGATTCCCAGAAGTACAGCGACTGGGAGATGAAGATCGGCAGCACCTGCGGCACCACGCCGAAGCGCTGCACGACGACCGGGGCGGCGCCCACCGACTTGACGCCCTCTCGCTGCTTGTCATCGACATTCTCCAGCGCCTCGGCATAGACCTTGCCGAGCGCGCCGGTGTCGGTGAAGAAAATGGCGGCGATGCCGGGGATCGGTCCGGGGCCGAAGGCACGGGTGAAGAACAGCGCCCAGATCAGCATGTCGATCGAGCGCAGGAAATCGAACAGGCGCTTGGTCGCCCAGTTGGCCGGGCGGTTGCGGGTAATGTTGCGGGCGGCGATGAAGGCGATCGGGAAGGCGAAGAGCGAGGCGAGCAGCGTGCCGACGAAGGCCATCACCAGCGTCTGCATCAGCTTCGACAGGATATCGCCATGCTGCCAGCTGGCATTGTTGAGGAAGTTGTCGAGCGCGAGCGCGGCATTGTACTGGTTCGGGTCGATGCGATCGCCCGAGAGCATCAGGCCGGCGACATCGACCAGGCTCTTGCCCCAGAAGGGCGACTGGGTGTCGAAGAAGAAATTGGCCCAGCCAAGGAAGCGACGCTGGACATAGACCTGCGTGGAGCGGATTTCGGCCTGGCCTTCGAAGCCGAAGGAGACGGTGACTTTGCTGTCGTCCTGCTTCATGCTTGCAGGCGCGTTCGGCGGCAGGATGGCGCGGTCGCCCGATATCTCGACCGGGTAGAGCTTGCCGCCCATATAGACGTCAACACGCTGCGGCGTGACCTCGAGGCGGTCGGCGTCACTGCCATAGGTGACGGTGTAGCCGCCCGCCGCCGTCGGGCGCAGCCAGTCGATGGCGGCGTCCTTCGGGTACTGGCCGCGGCTCGTCCATTGCGGCGTCACCTTGCCATCGACGAAGCGCAGACGTGGCTGGGCGCGCCAGGAGTACCAGTCCTGGACATAGATCGAGGCGCGGTCCCAATTGCCGTTGGCAAACGTCGGGATGACCTTGAAGAAATTGAAGCAGAGCGCGAGGTAGATCACCACCGCAACAGAGATCAGCAGCACGCCCCAGCGCTGCAGGAAGCTGCGGTGGAACACCTCGGGATAGCTCTCCAGCAGGCGCTGGCGGTCGGCGGCGTTGACTGTGAGAGACGACATCAGGCTGCTCCCCGGCCGAATTCGAAGGATTGCTTGCCGATCATGCGGCGGCGCAGCCAGGCGGAAAACTGATCGACGCAGACGACGGTGATCAGAAGCAGGATGATGATGGCATAGGTCTTGGCGGCGTGATCGCGGCCGATCGCCAGGCTGAAGACCTCGCCGATGCCGCCGCCGCCGACGGCGCCGATGATGGTGGAGGCGCGCACGTTGATCTCGAGGCGCAGCAGCGTGTAGGAGACGAAGTTCGGCATGACCTGCGGCATGATGGCGAAGCGGACGCGCTCGAGCCAGCTGGCGCCGGAGGCGCGCAGGCCCTCGTCCGGCTTCATGTCGGCATTCTCGACCACTTCGAAGAACAGCTTGCCCAGCGCCCCGATGGTGTGGATCGACACGGCGATCATCGCCGAGATCGGGCCGATCGACAGGATGGCGGCGAGCAGGCCGGCGATGACGATCTCCGGAAAGGCGCGCAGGATTTCCATGACGCGACGTACGAACCAGCGGGTGGCGCCGGCGCCGACCAGATTGGTCGAAGCGAAGAAGCAGAGCAGGAAGGCGCCTGTCGCGCCGATGATGGTCGAGACAATGGCGACATTGATCGTGATCGCCAGCTGGTAGAAGAAATTCGGGATGTAGAAGGTGTCGGTGATGTAGATGCGATCGCTGACGTAATCATACTTGATCGAGCCGTCGGCATAGGGCGACGGCAGGTCGAACATGGCCCGAAAGATCTCCAGCGGGCTATCCGGCACGAAATGCTTCATGAAATCGAAGAGATAGGGGAGGCGTTCGAAGAACTTGCCCGAATTGGCGCTGTTGGCGAAATCCAGCGAGGCGCCGAGCACGATCAGGAAGACGACGATCGAGATCACGGTGTAGAGACGCCGCGTCCGGACCTGGCTCTGGTAATGATCGAGTATCGTGCGGGAGCTTTGCTGCAATCCGCCCATGTGGTCGGGTTCGGCCACGTGCGCCATGGTGAGCATCCTTGTTGAACGAACGGCGGCACCGCAAGGATGCCGCCGTGAAGCTATTCAGGCGTCTGGATCAACCACCGATGACCGACTTACGGGCGTCGATGATCGTCTGGTAGAAGGACTGGTCGACTGCTGTCCAATCGACATAGCCGCCGCCGGTGAAGCTTTCGAAGCAACCCTTGTCGGTCTTCGGCAGCTCGGCGAAGTAGGCAGTGACCTTCTTCTGGATGTCGGAAGGCAGCTTGTTGGAAACCATCAGCGGGCCGTTCGGGATCAGTGGCGACTTCCAGACCTGGACGATATCGTCCATGTCGAGCAGGCCCTTGCTGACCATGATGTGCAGGTTGCCCGATGTGTAGCCCTGGGCCCAATCGCCGGTGGCGGAGCCGAAGGTGGTGCCGACGTCGAACTTCTTGTCGAGAACGCCGAGAACGAGGTTCTCGTGGCCGCCGCCGAAGCCGGTTTCGGAGAAGAACTGCTTGACCGGCATGCCGATATCCTTCGGCAGCGACACGTTCGGGACGAGGTAGCCCGAGGTGGAGTCCGGATCGGCGAAGCCGAGCTTCTTGCCCTTGGCGTCGGCGAGCGTCTTGATGCCCGAATCCTTGCGGGCAACCATGATCGAGTAGTAGCCGTTCGAACCGTCTTCCTGCTTGGTGGTCAGAACCGGGGTAACGGCGTTCGGATCCTTGAGGTAGATCGAGGCGTAGGACGAAGCGCCCATCATCGCCATGTCGATGGTGCCGCCGAGCAGGCCCTGAATGACGCCGTTGTAGTTCGGCGAGGGGAAGATCTGGACTTCCGATACGCCGGTGGCGGCGATCAGGCCGGGCTTGACGCACTCGGTGCGGCGAACCTGGTCGGCTTCGTTTTCACCGCCATCGAGACCGATGCGAAGGACCTTTACGTCCTGTGCGTAGGCCTGGCCGGCGACGGTAGCGATGGCGATCGTGGCCATCAGGATCTTGCGGAACGCAGACATGGTAGTCTCCTTTGGTGACGTTTTTCAGTGACTTTGAGATGACTGACTTCAGAGATTTCGGGGATCTTCGTTCTTCCGGCTTTGTCCCCCGGCCGGAAACTTGTCAGCGCATGACGGCAGAAGCGGCCATGACGCGGGATACGGCGTCCTGCTTGCCCTTGATGTTGTCGAGGCTGGTGGACGTCATCGTTTCGTCGATGCCGGCGCCGTTCTTGTCGGTGCCGTAGATTTCGTTGACGGCATCGGCCGTCAGTTCGGACGGCTTGCCGTCGAAAACGACGCGGCCGCCGGCCATGCCGACGATGCGCTCGCAATAGCTGCGGGCGGTGTCGAGCGTGTGCAGGTTGGTGATGACGGTGATGCCCTCGCGCTCGTTGATGTCGCGCAGGGCGTCCATGACGATCTTGGCGTTGAGCGGGTCGAGCGAGGCGATCGGCTCGTCGGCGAGCAGCATCTTCGGCGCCTGCATCAGCGCACGGGCAATCGCCACGCGCTGTTGCTGGCCACCGGACAGCGTGCCGGCCATCTGCAGCGCGGTCTGCTCGATACCGAGGCGCTCAAGCGCTGCAATCGCCTGGATGCGCTCCTCGCGGGTGAAGACGCCGAGCAGGCTGAGCGCCGTCGAACGATGGTTGAGACGGCCGAGGATGACGTTGGTCATGACGTCGAGGCGCGGCACGAGATTGAACTGCTGGAAGATCATGGCGCAATCGCGCTGCCAGTTGCGCAGCGCCTTGCCGCGCAGGCGCGAGACCTCGGCGCCATTGAAATGGATCGAGCCTGATGTCGGCTCCTGCAGACGGTTGATCATGCGCAGCAGCGTCGACTTGCCGGCGCCGGAACGACCGATGATGCCGACCATCTGGCCCTGAGGAATGTCGAGCGTCACCGAATCGACGGCGGTCTTCTTGCCGAATTGACGGGTGACATTCTTCAGCTCGAACATCATGCTCTTCCTCATAGCCCTTACGCGATATGAGGAAGTGCATTAGGCCCGCTCCGTGAACGGTGAATGTCAGTTTTGTGTAACGACTGTCACAATCCGGGCGGGTGTGGATTGATTTGTGACAGCATGGTTCACAGTTCCGTGACGGTGCGTGGCGCTGGACCGGACAGTGCCCGTGGAACGGAGAACGACATGGCGAGACGATTTGCGATCACGGTCGATACCGCGCTGCTTTTGGCGCAAGACCGGGCGACGGTGCCCGACGACCACGCCATGGTGGCCCCGACGCTGCTGCGATCACAGGTTCTGTCGTATCTCTACGCCGCCGTGCGCCGCGGCGAGATGGAGAAGCGAGAGGCAGATCTGCGGCTGGACCACATCAGAGGTTTGCGCATCCGGCTGCTCGGCGACCGGGTGCTGCAACGACACGCATGGGACATCGCCAGCAAGCTCGGCTGGGCGGACACTTACGCGGCCGAGTATATCGCGGTGACGCGGTTGCAGGCCGATGTGCTGGTCACTGGCGATGCAGAGCTTGCCGCGGCGGCGCGGGCGTTCGTGACGGTGTGTTCGGTAGGGGCGTTGCTGGGTGGGGATGGGTGAAGATGCAGCCCCTTCCCCTCACCGCTTCTTCTGAAACACCTTGTTGCCCTTCGGTCCCGTCAGCTGCGGCGTGTTCTTCTTGTTTTCGTCAAGCAAAACCCGCCAGCGGGCGAGACGTTCGGGCGCCAACGTGCCTGACTTGACGGCGGCCTGGACGGCGCAGCCGGGTTCGTGGTCGTGGGTGCAATCACGGAAGCGGCAGTGTTCGGCGAGTTCGGTGATCTCGGAAAACACCGTCTCGATGCCTTCGGCGACGTCGCTGACCTGCAGGGTGCGCATGCCGGGCGTGTCGATGACCCAGCCGCCGCCTGACATGGCGTGCAGCGAGCGGGCCGTGGTGGTGTGGCGGCCCTTGGCGTCGCGCTCTCGGATGCCGCCGGTTTCCTGCGAGCCCTCGCCGCTCAGCCCGGCGAGCGTGTTGACCAGCGTCGATTTGCCGACGCCGGACGAGCCGATCAGCGCGATGGTCTGGCCGAAGCCGCACCAGGGGGCGAGCGCGTTGGCGGCATCGCCGCTCTTGGCGTTGAGGACAATGACCGGAAGATCGCGCTGCAGCGCCTTTGCCTGCGCCTCGTAATCCGCGGCATCCGGCGCCAGGTCGGCCTTGGTGAGGATGATGACGGGCTGGGTATCGGCCTGGTTGGCAAGCGCCATGTAGCGCTCGAGGCGGGCGACGTTGAAATCGGCGTTGCAGGAGGTGACGATCAGCAGCGTATCGACATTGGCGGCGCCGAGCTGGTGGGTCTGGCGACCCTCGGTGCGGCGCTGCAGCAGGGTGCGGCGCTCCAGCCGGCGCACAAGCTGGTTTCCGTCGGGATCAACCATGACCCAGTCGCCGACGGCATAGTCGGAGGTGTTGACCTGATGCGAGATGGCGAGCCTGACGATGCCGTCCACCGACGTGACGCTGAGGCGGCTGCGGTGCACCTCGGCGATACGGCGCGGAACGAGGTCGCTATCGGCATCCTCGAGCTGGTCGGCGAAGAAATCCGACCAGCCGAGCGATGCAAGGAACGTCGCTTCCCGATCCGTCGTCAAAGGGTCACCGAAGCGTGCAATGCGTGTTTCACCGTGTCGTCTCCGTCTTGCCGTCGCTTGAGCTTGGGCTTGAGTCTGGCCCTCTTTTCCATGCCCAACCGTTCGCGGCGGACAATGGCATTATCTCAGCATTAGCGGAACCTTAGAATTTAAGCTATTGGGTCGGCCAGAGATCAACACCCGACGGAATGACAGAATGCAGATCCTCAACAGACCGCGCAGCAACGAGCAGTACAAGGACCGCGACATCGGTTGCCAGGAAGCGCTCGAAGGGGCGATGGCGGAGATATCCCGCAGCGTGCCGGCCAACCAGATCGTCGACGCCGCCGGCGGCAAGCTGTCGCCGGTGATGATGGCGCTGGCCAAGCGGGCGGAGGCGGTCGGCTGGTCGCTGGAAGAGGCCGAGGTGGCGATCAGCGAGCTGGCGCAGAACATTCTGGACGAGGCAGCGGAAGAGGAAGGCTGAGAGCCGCTTGCGGGCGGCGATGGCGGGATCAACTGTGGTTGCTAGGGATAAATCTCCGCTCTGCCGGGATATTTCTCGCGCGCACAACCGCCTAGGGACACATCAGCGAAGAAACGTGACGCGGCCTACTCGGCCGCCTGCAGATAGAAATCGTCGCGGGAGGCGGCGGCGAGCGCCTGGACGCGGGCTTCGGTCTTGGCGATCAGCTGGTAGAATTCGTCCTGGGCCTCGACGTCGAGCTGGATAACGGCGTTGACTTCATCAGGCGTGTCGCAGACGCAGGCGATGGCCGAGATCGGGCAGATGCCGCCGGGGTAGCGCTTGCCCGAGCCTGTGTAGGCGCGGCGGCCCCAGCGTTCAGAGTAGACGGTCTCTTCGCGATCGATGTGCAGGATCGTGCCCTTGCAGGCCGTGACGATGCCAGCCTTGCCATAAGCAAACCAATGGTAGTTCAGCTTCCGCAGAACATATTTGCCAGTGATGTCTTCGCCAGCCAGTTCGGCCGGGTCTTCAATCATTCTGATCATGACCGCTTCCTCAAGATCAGGCTAATATCCATGATGTCCAATTGCGAGACAAGTCAGAAAAAGACAGGTTTTGTAAAGGCTTAGTCACAATGTGTTTCCGATTCTTACAGGAATTGGCACTTGCATCGGGTAATCCGCGGCGACGATGACCGACAGCGGGGCTGAACACCGCCGCGACCGTCGTCCTTCCTAGCCGATGTAGACGAGACTATTGTGGCAGTTGCGCCGCCGATTTTTGCCGGCGGCGGTAGCGTCACGGTTGTCGATCAGCCCACTGAGGTGGGCATCAGCCTTCGTAGCGGACAAGGAAATCCTCGGCGCTCAGCGCGCGGAAATCCTGTAGGGCGACGCGCAGGCGGTCGTGGTCCCAATCCCACCAGGCGAGAGCGTCCATGCGCTCGCCGATTTCCTTCGGGAAGCGCTCGCGGATCAGCTTGGCGGGGACGCCCCCGACGATCGTATAGGGCGCGACATCCTTGGAGACGACCGCGCCGGCGCCGATGACGGCGCCATTGCCGATCTTGACGCCCGCCAGGATGGTTGCACCGTGGCCGATCCAGGTGTCGTGTCCGATGTTCACAACACGGGATCGACGCGCAGCGAAAAATGCCGGTTCGTCATCTTCCGCGCCTGGCCAGTAATCGCCGGCTCGATAGGTGAAGTGATGCAGGGTGGCGCGTTCGACCGGATGGTTGGTCGCGTTGATCCGCACAAAGGCGGCAATGTTCGAAAACTTGCCGATCCTGACGTTCCAGAGATGGCCATGCTCCATGACATAGGAATAATCGCCGATCTCGCACTCTCGGATACGGCACGCCTCGGTGACCTTGGTGTAACGCCCGAGCGTTGAAGTCTCCACCTGTGCGGTTTCGTGAATGAGCGGTGCTTCCGACAGAATGCGGCTCATGCTGCGATCGGCCTCCGTGGCGAGAAGGCCTGCACGTCGAGGACGCGGTCGGCGACAGCCTCGCGCACCTCCTCGTCGTGGAAGATGCCGAGCAGACCGACGCCGGCCTTCTTCTTCTCTGCGATCATCTCGACGACGACGGCGCGGTTCTTGGCATCCAGCGAGGCCGTCGGTTCGTCGAGCAGCAGGATGGTGTGCTCGGTGATGAAGCCGCGGGCGATGTTGACGCGCTGCTGCTCGCCGCCGGAGAAAGTGGCGGGGGGCAGCTGCCAGAGGGCTTCCGGCAGGTTGAGCTTGGCGAGCAGTTCGGCTGCCTTTTCGCGGGCGGCCTCGGCCTTCGTCCCACGGGCGACCAGCGGCTCGGCGACGACGTCGATGGCGGCGACACGCGGCACGGTGCGTAGGAACTGGCTGACATAGCCGAGCGTGTGGCGGCGGACGTCGATGACGGTGCGCGGATCGGTGGTGGCGAGATCGACGAGGCGATCCTGGTGCTTGACGAGGATCTGGCCGCTGTCGACAGCGTAGTTGCCGTAGATCATCTTCAGGAGCGAGCTCTTGCCGATGCCCGAGGGACCGCCGAGCACGACGCATTCGCCCGCAGCGACAGAGAAGGAGACGTTGGAGACGACGGGAAGCTTGATGCCGTCGCGCAGATGCATGGTGAAGCTTTTGGCGACTTCCGAAACAACGAGTGGCGTTGCCATGGTTTGGGTTCCTTGAGTTTCGCTGTGGCCGATCCGCGCCCGTTAGCCGGCTTACGGATCAGGCTTTTGCGGTCAGACCTGCAGGATCGAGGAGACGAGGAGCTGGGTGTAGGGCTCGCGTGGATCGTCGAGCACCCGGTCGGTCAGGCCATGCTCGATGACATGGCCGTCCTTCATCACCATCATCCGGTGCGACAGCAGGCGGGCGACGGCGAGATCGTGGGTGACGACGATGGCGGCGAGGCCGAGATCGTTGACGAGGCCGCGGACGAGATCGAGCAGGCGGGCCTGCACCGAGACGTCGAGGCCGCCCGTGGGTTCATCCATGAAGACCAGGCGCGGGCCGGTGACGAGGTTGCGGGCGATCTGCAGGCGCTGGCGCATGCCGCCGGAAAAGGCGCGCGGCTGGTCGTCGATGCGGCTCTCGTCGATCTCGACGCGGCTCAGCCAGTCGACCGCCGTCGAGCGGATATTGCCGTAGTGGCGGTCACCGATCGCCATCAGCCGCTCGCCGACATTGGCGCCAGCAGAGACCGTCATGCGCAGGCCGTCGGCGGGGTTCTGGTGGACGAAGCCCCAGTCGGTGCGCATCAGGAAGCGGCGCTCGGCTTCGCTCATGCGGTAGAGATCGCGATATTGGCCGTCGCGCATGTGATACTCGACGCTTCCAGTGGTGGGCATCAGGCGGGTGGAGATGCAGTTGAGCAACGTCGTCTTGCCGGAACCGGATTCGCCGACGATCGCCAGCACTTCGCCGGGCCAGAGCTCGAAGGCGACGTTCTTGCAGCCGATGCGGTTGCCGTAGAACTTCGAGACGTCGTTGACTTTGAGAAGGGGGGTGTCGGTCATTGCGATGCCTCCGATGAGGGGGTGAGCGACGATAGGAGCGAATGGCGGGTGGATGCTGGTGCGACACGGTGGGCGATGGCGGGTGTGATACCCCCCTCTGCCCTGCCGGGCATCTCCCCCACAAGGAGGGAGATTGGCTGGGCTTGCTCACTCGACCCAATCTCAACGTTCTGCAAAGAGCCCGCCACTTGCCGATCTCCCGACCTGTGGGGGAGATGCCCGGCAGGGCAGAGGGGGGTAATGCTGGCGCTGAGGCCGATTATCTCCGCCCTCATTCCGCAGCCTCCCGCTCCTGCCCCAGAAGCTCGCCGACATGGCCAAGCTCGCGGCGGTCCTCGCAGTGGTCGGTGTCGGAGCAGACGAACATTCGGCCGCCCTTGTCGTCGAGGATGACCTCGTCGAGATAGACGTCCTCGGCACCGCAGAGCGCGCAGGGCTTGCCGAAGCGCTGGATCTCGAAGGGGTAATCCTCGAAATCGAGGCTGACGACCTCGGTGTAGGGCGGGACGGCGTAGATGCGCTTTTCGCGGCCGGCACCGAACAGCTGCAGGGCGTCAGACATATGCATCTTCGGATTGTCGAACTTCGGCGTCGGCGACGGATCCATGACGTAGCGGCCGGCGACCTTGACCGGGTAGGCATAGGTCTTGGAGATGCGGCCGTTATGGGCGATGTCCTCGTAGAGCTTCACATGCATGAGGCCGTATTCCTCGAGCGCATGCATCTTGCGGGTCTCGGTCTCGCGTGGCTCGAGGAAGCGGAGCGGCTCGGGGATCGGCACCTGATAGACCAGCACCTGGTTTTCCCCGAGTTTTTCCTCGGGGATACGGTGGCGGGTCTGGATGATGGTGGCATCCTTGGTGTGCGTCGTCACCGCGACATTGGCGACCTTCTGGAAGAAGGCGCGGATGGAGACGGCGTTGGTGGTATCGTCGGCGCCCTGGTCGATGACCTTGAGGACATCGTCGGGGCCGATGATCGAGGCGGTGACCTGCACGCCGCCGGTGCCCCAGCCGTAGGGCATCGGCATTTCGCGCGACGCGAACGGGACCTGATAGCCGGGGATGGCGATCGCCTTGAGGATGGCGCGGCGGATCATCCGCTTGGTCTGCTCGTCGAGATAGGCGAAGTTGTAGGTGGCGAGATCGGTCATTCGGCGGCCTCCTTGATGCCGTCGTCGCCACCTGAACGGGCGGCTTCGAAGTCGTTGCGCATACGGCGGACGAGATCGAGCTCGGCCTGGAAGTCGACGTAGTGCGGCAGCTTCAGGTGCTCGACGAAGCCCGTGGACTGGACGTTGTCGGCATGCGAGATGACGAACTCCTCGTCCTGTGCCGGTGCGGTGATGTCCTCGCCGAGCTCTTCGGCGCGCAGTGCACGATCGACCAGCGACATCGACATCGCCTTGCGTTCGCTCTGGCCGAAGACCAGGCCATAGCCGCGGGTGAACTGCGGCGGCGCCTTGGAGGAGCCCTTGAACTGGTTGACCATCTGGCATTCGGTGACCTGGATGGGGCCGAGCGAGACGGCGAAGCCGAGTTCCGGCACATCGAACTCCACTTCGACCTCGCCGATGCGGATTTCGCCGGTGAAGGGGTGGTTGCGGCCATAGCCGCGCTGGGTGGAATAGCCGAGCGCCAGGAGGAAGCCCTCGTCGCCGCGGGCGAGCGCTTGAAGTCGCAGATCGCGGCTCATCGGGAATTCCATCGGCTCGCGGGTGAGATCGCCGACCTCGTGATCCTCCGGCATCTCACCATCACCCTCGATCAGGCCTTCCTGGGCGAGGATTTCCGAGACGCGGATGACGCGGCCGGTTTCGGCGTCGCGCAGCGTCGGCTCCTCGACGGGCTCGTCGGTCAGGAGCGACGGGTCGAGCAGGCGATGGGTATAGTCGAATGTGGGGCCGAGCAACTGGCCGCCCGGCAGATCCTTGTAGGTGGCGGAGACGCGGCGCTCGATACTCATCTTCGCGGTATCAACCGGCTGCGAATAGCCGAAGCGCGGCAGCGTGGTGCGGTAGGCGCGCAGCAGGAAGATCGCCTCGATCATGTCGCCGCGCGACTGGCGCACGGCGAGCGCCGCCAGCGTGCGATCATAAAGCGAGGCCTCGGCCATGACGCGGTCGACGGCGAGCGCCAGCTGGGCGACGATCTGCTCAATGCCGATGGCGGGAAGCGCGCGGTCGCCGCGGCGGCGGTCGGCAAGCAGGCGGTGGGCATTGGATATGGCGGCCTCGCCACCCTTGACGGCAACATACATGGGGTCACATCTCCGTTGCGGTGATCTTGGTGGTGCGGGGAAGGCAGAGGAAACGGCTGCCCGAGGTCAGCACGAGATCGACGCCGCGCGGGAAGAGGGCGCGGTTCTCGATCCACAGATGCAGGAAGCTTTCGGGCAGGCCAGTCGGGGCGATATCGGTGACGGACTTGATGCCCGGACCCATCAGCGCCAGGCGGCGACCGTTTTCGAGGTCGGGCAGTTCGATGACAAGCGTCGTCGAACGATCTGGGTATTCCTGGGTGCCGGCCGCGAAGAGGCCGAAGGAGGAGAGCGAGGCGCCGCTTTCGACGAAGGCGAAGCGGGCTTCGGCCTTCTCATTGGTCACCGGCGCACCGGTGTGGAAGCCGAGCCATTGCGGCACGGCCGACTTGGCAAGGCCCGACGACAGCCAGACAGGGGTGTCATGATCACACAGCGTCAGCGCGATGGCGCCGGCGGCAATGCCGAGCGGGGCCGGCGGTTCGGCATCAGGTGCGACGGTCTGGATCGTGCCCGGGCGAGCCATGGCATCCATCATCCGCTTGAAGACGCTCTGGGCGTGAAACACCGGTTCGGCAAAACCGCCGGAGAGCGCATCTGTATTGTGGGCTTCGGTCTTGAGGCTCATCAGTCGTCTCCGCGAACCATGGTGAAGAAATCGACGCGCGTCGCCGCGGTCTCGTCGGCCTTGCGGCGATCGGCATCGGACAGGCGGGCGGCGATCGGCGCGAGCAGGGCCTGCTCGACGAAGGCCTGGGTGGCCGGCTCCTGCCAGAGCGCGTCGAAGATGGCGGACAGGCGGGCTTTCTCGCGATCGGTGCCGAGTGCCTGAGCGTGGCCGACCGTGCCGGATGCGAGGCGGATGGTGGCGCGGGTGACGGTGACCTCGCCGAGATTGAACGGCGCACCGCCGCCGCCCATGCGGCCGCGGACCATGACCAGGCCGGTTTCGGGACCACGCACCGGCTGCGCCACCGGTTTGCCATCCAGCGCCTGCCAGGCTGCATCCAGTTCCTGCCGTTCGGCGCGGGCCAAGAGATCGACGGTGCGCTTGCGGGCGCTGTCGATCTCTGCCTTCGCCTCGTTCATTTCCGCCAAGGTCATCGTCACATCCTTTAAATGTCTATTGATATAGACAACCATACAAGCTATACCTAGACCTAAATTGCCGAGGTGACAAGCGTGTGACACCGCGACGTGCGTGAGGGACAAAATGGCCGGGCAGGTACAGAGACAGACGGGCGTGGCGCTGTGGCGGCAGATCGCCGATCGGATTCGCCAGGCGATCAGCGCCGGCGCCTATGACGAGACGGGGATGGTGCCGCCGGAAACGGTGCTGGCGGCACAGTTCGGCGTCAACAGGCACACGGTGCGCAGCGCCATCGCGGCGCTGGCGCAGGAAGGGATCGTTCGCGCCGTGCAGGGGCGCGGCACGCTGATCGAACGCAAGGAGCGGCTGAACTTTCCGATCAGCAAGCGGACGCGGTTTACCTCAGGGATCGGCGAGCAGGCGCGCGAGATGCGCGGGCTGCTGCTGACCCATGCCGAGGAGCGCGCCGACGAGGAGGTGGCGCGCTGGCTGAAGCTTGCGCCCGGAACAGCGGTGATCCGCATGGAGACGGTGCGCAAGGCCGACAACCGGCCGGTCTCCAGCGCATCCACCTGGTTCCCCGCCGCCCGCTTTGCCGGCATGCCCGACGCCTACGAGAAGACGGAATCGATCACCCGCGCCTTCGCGGCGCTCGGGCTGTCCGATTATGTGCGCGCCACCACCGAGATCAGCGCCACCCACGCCGACGCCGCCGACCTCGCGGCGCTGGAGCTGACGCCGGGGGCGATCGTGCTGGTGACCAAGGCGATGAACACGGATCTGGACGGCGTGCCGGTGCAATATGCGGTGACGCGGTTTGCGGCGGATCGGGTGCAGTTCACGATCGAGAATTGAGGGGGTTAGGGGTCGGCCGATGGCCATTGCTGCGCGGTGTGCAGAATACGGATGATCCGGATCGTCTCGCCAGTGAGATCATAGAAGACGACATAGTGCCGGTGGACGACCAACTCCCGCGTGCCATCGACCCGTCCGGGCCGACCAATGGAAGGGTGGAGTTCCAGTCGCGCAGCCGCGCTGGAAAACAGATGATCGATCGCGATGGCTGCCCGATAGTCAGATTTCGCAATGAAATCGAAGATTATTTGACGGTCTGCTGTGGCTTCTCGCGTCCAGGAAACCACCATGGCAGGCTAGCGCATCAGCTTCCGACGCGTCGCCTCGCGACGCTCGGCAAATGCGGCTTCCACCTCGTCATTGGATATCAGATTGCCGGCATTGGCGGAATCCAGCCCGATCTGAACTTCCCGCCGAAGCCACGCATCGTATTCCGCATCGTTTTGCTGGCTGTCGACATAGTCGCGCATGAAGCCCTGAAGCAATTGTTCATCGCTCTCAGCGCGCGCCTTGGCGGCTTCACGAAAAGCGGCCTTCAAGTCTTCATCGACGTGAAAGGTGAAAACGGAATCCGGCACGGCCTGCTCCATGTGCTACAGAGACGAGGCACCGTAGCACATGGGTATTTCGAACACCAAGCTTCGCTCAGTGCGCGCCGGACATGTCGCCGAGCACTTCCTTGGAAGCGACAGTCGAGTCGGCGTTGAGCTTGTAGACCATGGGGACGCCGGTGGCGAGGTTGACGTTGAGGATCTGGTCCTTCGTCAGCTTGTCGAGCACCATGACCAGCGAGCGCAGCGAGTTGCCGTGGGCTGCCACGAGGACCTTTTCGCCGCGCAGCACGCGGGGCAGGATTTCAGTCAGGTAATACGGCCAGACGCGGGCGCCGGTGTCGCGCAGGCTTTCGCCGCCGGGCGGGGGAACGTCGTAGGAGCGGCGCCAGATATGGACCTGCTCCTCGCCCCACTTGGCGCGAGCGTCGTCCTTGTTGAGGCCGGAGAGATCGCCGTAGTCGCGCTCGTTCAGCGCCTGATCCTTGATCGTCTCGAGGCCGGTCTGGCCGACGTTTTCGAGGATGATCTTGAGCGTATCCTGGGCGCGCTTGAGGTCGGAGGTGTAGGCGATGTCGAACTTGATGCCGTAATCGGCCAGCGCCTTGCCGCCGGTGTTGGCTTCCTGAACGCCGAGTTCGGTCAGTTCAGGGTTCTTCCAGCCGGTGAAAAGGTTCTTCAGGTTCCAGTCGCTCTGGCCGTGGCGAACGAGGACGAGGGTACCGCTCATGTTAAATTCCTCCTGATGGGATCAGCGTTGGGAAAGCCCGAGAACGTCGAGCATGGAATAGAGGCCGGGCTTCTTGTCGCGTGCCCAGAGTGCAGCCTTGACGGCACCGCGGGCGAAGATGGAGCGGTCGCCGGCGCTGTGCGCCATCGAGACCCGCTCGCCCTCGCCGGCGAAGATGACGGAATGTTCGCCGATGACCGAGCCGCCGCGCAGCGTGGCGAAGCCGATCGTGCCAGCCTCGCGCGGGCCGGTATGGCCGTCGCGGACGCGGACGGAATGGGTGGAAAGATCGACGCCGCGGCCCTTGGCAGCCGCTTCGCCGAGCAGCAGCGCCGTGCCCGAGGGGGCATCGACCTTGCGCTTGTGGTGCATTTCGAGAACCTCGATGTCCCAGTCTGCCGGGTCCAGCGCGCGCGCCGCCTGCTCGACCAGCACGCTCAGGAGATTGACACCGAGGCCCATGTTGCCTGATTTGACGATGCGGGCGTGCCGGGCGGCGGCCGCTATCTTCGCCTCATCGTCCGTCGAGCAACCGGTGGTGCCGACGATGTGGACGATCCGGGCCTGTGCGGCGAGCGCGGCAAATTCGTTGGTGGTGGCAGGCGTGGTGAAATCGAGGACGCCGTCGGCGTTGAGGAATGCGGCCAGCGGGTCATCGCCGATGACGATACCATTCGGGCCGAGACCGGCGATCTCGCCGGCATCCTTGCCGACGAAGGCGGAGCCCGGGCGGGCGACAGCGGCGTGGAGCGTGACGCCCTCGATCTCGGCGACCATGCGGATCAGCGCCTGCCCCATGCGACCCGCTGCACCAACCACCACCAGCTTCATCGCAGCATCGCTCATGTCAGACGTCCATCATTCCGTATCAGTAGGTGTCGGAGGCCGCCGGCCTCTGGAGATTGTTGAGGCGAGCGTAGAGGCCGTCGATGCGCTTCGCAAGGGTCTCGTGATTGCCCTCCTCGACCACCCTGCCCTGCTGCATGACGACGATCTTGTCGGCGCGGACAACGGTGGAGAGGCGGTGGGCGATGACGACGACGGTGCGGCCGGTCATAGCCTCGTCGAGCGCCTTCTGGACGGCGGCTTCCGATTCGGTGTCGAGCGCGGAGGTGGCTTCGTCGAGAAGGAGGATCGGCGCGTTGCGCACCAGAGCGCGGGCGATCGACAGGCGCTGGCGCTGGCCGCCGGACAGCGTCACGCCGTTCTCGCCGACCGCCGTGTCGTAGCCCTCAGGCTGAGCCATGATGAATTCATGGGCGTAGGCGAGACGGGCGGCTTCCTCGACATCGGCATCGGTCGCTTCCGGGCGGCCGTAGCGGATGTTGTCGCGGATCGAGCCTTCGAACAGATAGGGCTGCTGCGAGACATAGGCCAGCTGCTCGCGCAGCGACTGCTTGGTCACGTGGGCGATGTCCTGGCCGTCGATCAGAATGGCGCCGGCTTTCGGATCGTAGAAGCGCGGGATGAGATTGATGATCGTCGACTTGCCGGCGCCGGACGGGCCGACCAGCGCCGTGGTCTTGCCGCCTTCGGCAACGAAGGTCACGCCGTTGAGGACGTTGTCATTACCGTAAGCGAAGGCGACGTCGTTGAGCTCGATGCGGGCCTCGGTGACGACCAGCGGCTTGGCATCCGGCAGGTCGCGCTGGCGCGGCTCCATGTCGAGCAACTCGTAGATCATCCGCGCATTGACGGCGGCGCGCTCCATCTGCACCTGCAGCTTGGCAAGGCGGCGGGCGGGATCATAGGCCAGCAGCAGTGCGGTCACGAAGGAGAAGAAGGCGCCGGGGGGAACGTTCTGGTAGATCGAGCGATAGGCGGCGTAGGCAAGCACGCTGGCCACGGCGAAACCGGCGAAGCTTTCGGTCATCGGCGCGTTGCGCTCCGACAATCTCGCGATCTTGTTGGCGCGGCCTTCGGCGGCGACAATGATCTTGTTGATCTTCTCCTCGAGCTGCCGCTCCATCGTGAAGGCCTTGACGATGGAGATGCCCTGGATGGTTTCCTGCATCGCGCCGAGCACGTGGCTGTTGAGGTTGATCGCTTCCTTGGTCGCCTGGCGTAGGCGCTTGGAGAGGTAGCGCAGCGCGATCAGCAGCGGCGGCGCGAGGATCAGCACGGCGAGGCTGAGCAGCGGATCCTGATAGACCATGACGCCGAGCAATGCGACGAAGGTCAGGAGATCGCGGGCGGTCGAGGTGATCGTCAGGTTGAGGACGTCGCGGATACCACCGACATTCTGGCTGACCTGGGCGGCGATGCGGGCGGAGCGGGCTTCGTTGAAATAGCCGACCGACAGCGACATCAGATGCACGTAGAGGCGTTTCTGGTAACGGGCGACGATGTTGTTGCCGATCTTCGACAGCGCCACCGCTTGGCCGTAGCTGGCGAAGCCGCGGATGACGAAGGCGATGAAGATCGACAGACAGATGATCCAGACGACGTCGGCGCGGCGATTGGCGAAGGCCTCGTCGATGATGGAGCGCATGATCCAGGCGGTGAAGGCCGTCGATAGCGCCACGAGGACGAGGCAGCTGATGGCGACGACATAGCCCCATACGTGCTCGCGGCCGTTCTCGGCGACGATGCGCTTCAGAACGGCGGTGACCGTGCCGCTGTCAACGGGGCGCTGCTGGGGATCGGGTGAACGCAATAAAGGCTTCCTGTCTCGTGACCATGCAAGCCGCCGATGCGGCTCGCGCTCGAGCGGCTCTATAAAGAGTTGGCGCCGGTTTGGCTAGGGTGGGCGCTTGGGCGGGTTAGCGCACCCAGCGCCTGCCGTCCGTCGACACGCCGTAGCTGTCCGGCCGGCGTGCGTAGGAGGAAAGCCCTGCGAGCGCTGCCAGCGGATGAGTGACGACGTAGGTCGGGATGGTTTTCAGGAGATGGGTGTGCGGCGCCTTGTCCTCGAAGCCGGCGCGGAACTCGGGCTTGCGCAGCGCAGGGAGGATCTTCTGGCTGATGCCGCCGGAAAGGAATACGCCGCCGCGGGCCATGAAGATCATTGCCATGTCGCCGGCGACGCGGCCGAGATAGGTGGAGAACAGCGAGAGCGTCTCAACGGCGGTCTTGTCGCTTTCGGCAAGCGCGTGCGCGGTGATGTCGGCCGGATCGGCGTATTTCGGATCCATGCCGTCAGCCGTGCAGATGGCGCGGTAGAGATTGACGATGCCTCGGCCAGACAGGATCTGCTCAGCCGAGACGCGACCCTCGATGGTTTCGACATGCGGGAAGATTTCGAGGTCGCGCTTGGTGCGCGGCCCGAGATCGACGTGGCCGCCTTCGCCGGGGACCGGCACCCAGATGTCGCGGGCGTGCAGCAAGCCGCCAACGCCGAGGCCGGTGCCCGGACCAAGGACGACGCGGGAGGCGACCATGTCCTCATGCGCCGCCGCATTGCCGAGGCGCTCGCGGTGGTCGGCAGACAAATCGGAGATCGCCAGCGCCTGCGCCTCGAAATCGTTCACCACAAGCACGTCCTCGAAGCCGAGATCCGCAATCATCGTTTTCGGGCGCACGACCCAGTCGCAATTGGTCAGCGGGATCTCATCGTCGGCAATCGGGCCGGCAACGGCGAGGATCGCCGAGCGCGGCTTGACGCCCTTTTCGAGGATGGTGGCGCGGATGGCATCATCGATAGTCTCGAAATCGGCGGTGCGGACGTTGGGATAATCGACCTGCGCCGACGTCGCGGTCTCGATGACAGCGAAACGGGCATTGGTGCCGCCGATATCGCCGATCAGGATCGGGAAGGGCATGGAGGCGTCGCTTTTGTCGAGCTGGTGCATGGCAGGTTCCGTTGTTGGCGTGCGCGCCGCTTATGCGTGAAGATTGGCGATCAGCCTGTCGGCCGTCGCTTCGTTGAGTGCCATCGGGATATCATAGACGATGGCGAGGCGCATCAGCGCCTTGACGTCGACATCGTGGGGCATCGGGGTCAGGGGATCGACGAAGAAGATGAGGGCATCGGCCTCGCCGGTGGCGATGAGCGCGCCGATCTGCTGGTCGCCGCCGAGCGGGCCGCTTTTCAGGCGCGTCACATCGAGGCTGGGGGCGGCTTCCAGAACGCGGCCGCCGGTGGTTCCCGTGGCAACGATCTTCCAGTTGGCGGCGAGGATTGCCTCATTGCGCCGGGCGAACTCGGCCATATCGTCCTTCTTCTGGTCATGCGCAATCAATGCAAGGCATTTGCGTCCGGCCATGAAAAAAGCTCCCCCCTGAAAATTCGCAGGCAAAATTCAATCGATTTGACCGCTTCTATACGAAGCGATCAGGGTTTGAAAGAGTGCTGATCATCCGCGTCACTGCGCGGCCGGCTTGTCATCCGGCATCGGGCCGACGTCGGGCAATTCGTCATCGGCGGCAGCCGGTTGCGCGGCCGGGGCAACGCCAAGGGCCTCGGCCGCCGACGGTCCGCCATAGGTCGCGGCACGGATGGACGAGACGGATGGAGCGTCGAGAATCGCCTGGCAGGCCTTGGGCAGATCGGAGACCATGACCTCGCGCGGCTTGACCGGCTTGGCATCCGGCTTCGGCGGCTTGGACTTTGCCCAGGGAGCCGGGCTGAACCACCAGGCCAGCGATTGGTCGCAGCCGTCGCCGGCGACGACGGGAGCCTGCGGCTTGCAGTTGGCAGCGCCGGGCGGGCACTTGATGCGGATGTGGAAGTGCGAATCGTGGCCGTATTCGGGGCGCAGCTTGCCGAGATTGGTGCGGTCGCCGGTCCAGGTGTCGCACATTTTCTTCTTGATCGCCGGATTGACGAAGATGCGTTCGACCTGCGGGTAGCTGGCGGCGCGCATCAACAGGCGCGCGTGTGCTGCTGTCCAGACGTTCGGGTTGACGGTCAGGAAGGCATTCTTCTGCAGCATCGTCGTGAAGGGCAGCGCCTCGCGCTGCTCTGCCGTCATGCGGTAGGGCGGCATCGGCGTCAGCCAGATATCGGCGTCGAGGCCGATCTGGTGCGAGGCATGGCCTGTTATCATCGGGCCACCGCGTGGCTGGGCGATGTCGCCGACCAGCAAGCCCGGCCAGCCGTCGTACTTGGCGGCATCACGTGACAGCTGCTCGATCGTGGACAGCATCGCCGGATTGCCCCAGCGGCGGTTGCGCGACAGGCGCATCGCTTGCCAGTTGGGGCCATCGGTCGGCAGCGCCTCGGCGCCGGCCATGCAGCCCTTGGCATAGAAGCCGAAAGGCTGCGGGCCGCCCTGCGTCGGCAGCTGAACGCCACCGAACAGGGCCTTGGCGCTGTTTGGGCTCGGCTTCTGCTGAGCGGCGGCATCGCCGACGATCATGCTGGCGCCGATCGCGGCTGCCAATGCCAGTTTGCCGATGGATGAAAGCGCCTGGGCGATGCGAGATGCCATGACATGTCCTGAACTGCTGCCGACCGCCGATGTCGCCGGGGCCTAGTGATTGCACCTGAGAACGTTCACTCAGGTGATTTGCCGGGAATCTACCGTGAAAAGCAACTTTGGTGAATCGATGTTTTCAACGATCGCGGTGCAGCAGTCAGGAAGGCTCAGGCGTTGGCGAGGATGTCGGCGGTTTTGCGGATGCGGGCAAGACGTGGGAAGATGCGCTCGCAGGCAAAGGAATGCATTTCGGCCGAGAAGGTCGCCATGGCATCCTCCGCGGCAATAACCGCGTAATTGTGCGCATAGGCATCGCGGATCGTCGCTTCAACGCCGAAATTGGTGGCGATGCCGGTGAGGATGACAGTCCTGATGCTGCGGCGACGCAGCTGCAGATCGAGATCTGTGCCGTAGAAGGCGCTCCACTGGCGCTTGGTGATCCGGACATCGGGGGTCAGCGCGGCGATCTCCGGCGGCTCGCGAAGCGCCTCGGCCGACAGGCCACCTTGTGGGAATGCGACCGGCTCGTCGGTCGGCTGGTTGACAGCATCGGCATAGTCCGTGGAAAATCCGATGGTGACGAAGATGGTGGTGCCGCCTGACGATTTCAGCGCGCCGGCGATCGCGGCGGTATTTTCGATGACCTTTTGCGCGGAATGGGGCGCAACCGGCCGGGAGATGATAAAGCCCTGCAGATCGATGGAGATCAGGGCGGTGGTCTTGGGATCGTAGAGAGACATGGACGGCTCCGGAACAAACATGAGGATATCCTCGCAATTGGAAATATGAGGATGCCCTCACAAAAATCAAGCCCCGATCCGACGAATCGCTCGCCGAAGCAGAAGCGTGGCCGAGAGCGCGTCGCCATCCTGACCGAGGCGGCGGCCAGGGTATTTCTGGACAAAGGCTACGAGGCGGCGACGATGACGGAGATCGCCGCGGAAGCGAAGTCGTCGATCGGCTCGCTCTACCAGTTCTTCCCGACCAAGCCGGTGCTGGCCGAGGCGCTGCATGTCGAGCGGATGCGGCAGCTCAATACGGCGCTGGTCGATCTGCAGGCCGAGGTGGAGGGCAAGCGGGCAGCCGAGATCGGCGATGCGATTTTCACGCGGCTCGGCAGCTTTCTCGACGCGCATCGCGAGTTCCCCGTTCTCGCGGCGCGGCGCGACATTCCCAAGGAGCGAAAGGCCCTGTCGCGGGCGGAGCTGCGGGCCAATATCGCGGCGCTGCTGCAGAAGTCCGTGCCGCCGATCGGTGACGATATCGACCTGCTGGCAGCGCTGGTGCTCGAGTTGCTGCGGATCATCGTGACGGCGGCCCACGACCCCGATATCGGCGGAGACCCGCGCATGGTGACCGAATTGCGCGGCATGCTGCGGAGGCGACTGGAAGAAGCGACGCCCTGAGCGGCGGCGCTTCGAACGGCTGCGGCGGAACCGTGCAGTCACGATTGCGCGACGCGGGATAAAAAGCCTGACGTCACCTGTTTTTCGCCCCGTTTTGGCCTATCCTCGCCAGACGTGAAACAATTGGGGCTGGCGAATGGCGCGTACGTGGTCGAAACTTGGTTTGGTGTTTTCTCTTTTTGGCGCGATTGCCCTGCCCTTGCAGGCCATGGCGCAGGAGCAGAATTTCCGGATCGGAACCTCCACCATCGGCGAGCTGAAATACAAGCCGGGCTTCACGCATTTCGACTATGTCAACGTCGATGCCCCGAAGGGCGGCAATCTCAGGCTCTCGGCATCGGGCACCTATGACACCTTCAACCCCATCCTCTCCAAGGGCGAAATAGCGGTCGGGCTGACGCGGCCGTTCGAGACGCTGATGAAATCGCCCGACGACGAGACGCTTGCCTCCTACGGCCTGCTCGCCGAGGGCGTCTCCTATCCCGACGACGTGTCTAGCGCGACCTTCCGGCTGCGCGCCGAGGCGAAGTGGGAGGACGGCAAACCCGTGACGCCCGAGGACGTGATCTTCAGCTTCGACAAGACCAAGGAGCTCAATCCGCTCACCTTCAACTACTACAAGCACGTGGTGAAGGCCGAAAAAACCGGCGAGCGCGACGTCACCTTCACCTTCGATGAGAAGAACAACAAGGAGCTGCCGAACATTCTCGGCCAACTGACCGTGGTGCCGAAGCACTGGTGGGAGGGCACCGGGCCTGATGGTAAGCCGCGTGATATCGCCAAGACGACGCTGGAACCCGTCATGGGATCCGGCCCCTACAAGATCGCCGCCTTCTCGCCAGGCGCCACGATCCGCTACGAGCTGCGCGACGACTACTGGGGCAAGGACCTCAACGTGAATGTCGGCCAGAACAATTTCCGCACGATCACCTACACCTATTACGGCGACCGCGACGTCGAGTTCGAGGCATTCCGCGCCGGCAGCAGCGACTACTGGCAGGAAACCTTGGCGGCGCGCTGGGCGACCGGATACGACTTCCCTGCCGTCAAGGACGGGCGGGTCAAGAAGGAGGATGTTCCCAACGGCTTGCGTGCCACCGGCATCATGCAGGCAATGGTGCTGAATACCCGCCGTGACACGTTTAAGGACGAGAAGGTGCGCGAGGCGTTGAACTACGGTTTCGACTTCGAGGAGTTGAACCGCACCGTCGCCTTCAACAGCTACAAGCGCATCGACAGCTATTTCTGGAACACCGCGCTTGCCTCCTCCGGCCTGCCTGAGGGTAAGGAACTCGAGATCCTGAACGGGCTGAAGGACAAGGTCTCGCCCGCTATCTTCACCACTCCTTACACCAACCCGATCGGCGGCGACCCGCAGAAGAGCCGCGACAACCTGCGCAAGGCGATCGGGCTCTTGAAGGAAGCCGGATGGGAGATCAAGGGCAACCGGATGGTCAACCTGAAGACCGGCCAGCCGATGAGCTTCGAGATCCTGTTGTCGAGCCCGGTGTTCGAGCGTTGGGCCGTGCCATACGCCAACAGCCTCAAGAAGATTGGCATCGATGCGCGGGTGCGCACTGTCGACGCCTCGCAATATACCAACCGGGTGCGCAGCTTCGATTACGACGTGATCTGGAACGTCTGGGCACAGACGATGAACCCCGGCAACGAACAATCCGACTATTGGGGCTCCGGCGCCGTCGACCAGCAGGGCTCGCACAACTATGCTGGCGTGCACGATCCGGCTGTCGATGCGCTGGTGCGCATGGTGATCTTCGCGCCGGATCGAGACCAGCAGGTGGCGGCGATCAAGGCGCTCGACCGGGTGCTGCTCGCCGGCCACTACGTGGTGCCGCTGTTCTATCGCGATACACAGTCGATTACCTACTGGAACACCATCACCCGGCCGGCGGAACACCCGGCCTATGGCACCGGCTTCCCCGATACGTGGTGGTCTTCTTCCGCGACCAAATGAGCGGACTTGCATTGACCTGACGGCTGCGCTCCAAATGGGCCGACCGAATCACTTCGGACGACGATCAGCGCCGGGACGGACCGGCAAAGGAAGGTTTTGGGATTGAGCGGCGATAGACTGGACAGCCCACGACAGAACGCCCCGGAGGCCGCTCGCTGATGGGAGCCTATGTTCTTCGCCGCCTGCTTTTGATGATCCCGACCATTATCGGCATCATGGCGATCTCGTTCACCGTGATCCAGTTCGCGCCCGGCGGGCCTGTCGAGCAGGTGATCGCGCAGCTGACCGGCGACGCGCAAGGGGCGGATGCCCGGCTTTCAGGCGGTGGCGGCGACCTTATGGGCGCGGGCATGGATGAGGGCGGCTCGAAATATCGCGGCGCGCAGGGGCTCGATCCCGACCTGATCAAGAAGCTCGAGAAGCAGTTCGGCTTCGACAAGCCGCCGCTGACGCGCTTCGGCGAGATGATGTGGAACTATATACGCTTCGATTTCGGCGAGAGCTTCTTTCGCAACACCACGGTGCTCGAACTGATCAAGGACAAGCTGCCGGTGTCGGCCTCGCTCGGCATCTGGATCATGATCTTCTCCTACGGCATCTCGATCCCGCTCGGCATCCGCAAGGCGGTGAAGGATGGCTCGACCTTCGACGTCTGGACCTCGGGCGTGATCATCGTCGGCTATGCGGTTCCGAGCTTCCTGTTCGGCATCCTGTTGATCGTGCTCTTTGCCGGCGGGTCGTTCTACGACTGGTTTCCGCTGCGCGGGCTGGTCTCCGACAATTTCGACCAGCTTGCGTGGTGGCAGAAGCCGCTCGACTATTTCTGGCACCTGGCGCTGCCGCTGATCTCGCTGTCGCTGGCGGCATTCGCGACGACGACGCTGCTGACCAAGAACTCCTTCATCGAGGAGATCAAGAAGCAGTATGTCGTCACCGCACGCGCGAAAGGGCTGAACGAGCGGCAGGTGCTTTACGGGCACGTGTTCCGCAACGCCATGCTGATCATTATCGCCGGCTTTCCCGGCGCGTTCATCTCGGCCTTCTTCACCGGTTCGCTGCTGATCGAGAACATCTTCTCGCTCGATGGCCTCGGTCGGCTCGGCTATCTCTCGGTTGTCAACCGCGACTACCCGATTGTGTTCGCGACACTCTACATCTTTTCGCTGCTCGGCCTGTTCGTCAGCCTGATCTCCGACCTGATCTACACCTGGATCGATCCGCGCATCGACTTCGAGCGGAGGGACGTGTGATGGACACCGCCGCAAAACCCGTGACCGCGACGCCGGTGAAGCCGCCGCGCAAGGGCCTGCTGTCGCCGACCAACATCCGGCGCTGGAAGAACTTCAAGGCCAACCGGCGCGGCTACTGGTCGCTCTGGCTGTTCCTCGTTCTGTTCGGCCTCAGCCTGTTTTCCGAATTCATCGCCAACGACCGGCCGATCATCGCCTCCTACAAGGGCGAGATCCTGTTTCCTGTTCTCGTCAACTACCCCGAGGAGAAGTTCGGCGGCTTCCTGGCCGAGACCGACTACCGCTCCGACGTGATTTCCGACGAGATCAACGCCAACGGCTGGATGATCTGGCCGCCGATCCGCTATTCCTACCGCTCGGTGAACTCCAACATCCCGCATTCGGCACCGACCGCGCCATTCTGGATGATGAGCGAACAGGAGCGCTGCTCGGGCTATCCGCAGGGCGTGAACGATCCCAACTGCAGCTGGAGCAACCTCAACTGGCTCGGCACCGACGACCAGGCGCGCGACGTGTTCGCCCGCGTCATCTACGGCTTCCGGATCTCGGTGCTGTTCGGGCTGGTGCTGACGATCTGCTCGGCGGTGGTCGGCGTCGCGGCCGGCGCCGTTCAGGGCTATTTCGGCGGCTGGACCGACCTTATCCTGCAGCGCTTCATCGAGATCTGGTCGTCGATGCCGGTGCTTTACATTCTCCTGATCATCGCCGCCATCCTGCCGCCCGGCTTCTTCGTGCTGCTCGGGATCATGCTGATGTTCTCGTGGGTCGGCTTCGTGGGGATCGTGCGCGCCGAGTTTCTCAGGGCGCGCAATTTCGAATATGTGCGCGCGGCCCGCGCGCTCGGAGTCAACAACCGGACGATCATGTGGCGACATCTGCTGCCGAACGCGATGGTGGCGACGCTGACCTTCCTGCCGTTCATCCTCTCCGGCTCGATCACCACGCTGACCTCGCTCGACTTCCTCGGCTTCGGCATGCCGCCTGGCTCGCCGTCGCTCGGCGAGATGATCGCGCAGGGCAAGGCCAACCTGCAGGCGCCGTGGCTGGGGCTGACGGCGTTCTTCGCCATGTCGATCATGCTGTCGCTCTTGATCTTCATCGGCGAGGCGGTGCGCGATGCGTTCGATCCGCGGAAGACGTTTGGATGATCGGCGCGGTCTCGTCATGTCAGGGGTTTGCGGGTAGAGTTGCCGATGTTGCAACTGATGGAGCATGACCGCGATGAACAAGATTGTGCGTGATCATTATCCGGTATCGAAGCTTCCCGAGGATTTGCGGCAGGGGCTTGAGGGCGTAACGACTGTGCGTGTCGTGGTCGAGACCGAGCCGCGGGCGAGTGATTTGGTCGAGAACGACGATCCGTTCCTGCGGAAGGGACCGATCGAACAACACGAGATCATGGCCATACGCGAACGCCTTCTTTCCGATGGACGCCGCTCCGTTACGGAGGAGGAGGCTGTCGCCCGTATTCGCGAACTGCGGGACGAGTGGGATTATTGATGGATCAGGTGGGGCGGATCTATCTCGACACCAATATCATCATAAAAGCCTTCGAAACGTCGGATAGCGTGGCAAACAAGGCCGCCATTCTTCTCTCCGGCGTGATGGTGTCCAGCCCACCGCGTCTGGTGACGAGCGAGCTGACATTGGGCGACTTGCTCGTTATTCCCTACAAAAACGCCGACAGTTCACTGATCGGTTTCTACCGCAATCTGCTGCGCGGCAACGCATGGCTCAACGTCCAGCCTGTCACCCGCGACATCCTGATATCGGCGGCGAGGCTCAGGGCCGCCAATCCCTCGCGCAAGCTGCCCGACGCCGTGCATGTCGCAACAGCGATCGCATGCGGCTGCACCCACTTTCTCTCGTCCGACAAGCGTATCGGGCCGGGGCCGACCGAGGCCCTTCCCTTCACGCTTGCCAAGCCCGACGATGCCACCCTCTCCTCCCTGATCGAAAGCATGTCCCGATGACCGAACCGCTGCTGTCCGTCCGCGATCTTTCCGTTGCCTTCCATCAGGGGGGCCAGACGTCGGTGGCGGTGGACCGGATTTCGTTCGACGTCAACAAGGGCGAGGTGGTGGCGCTGGTCGGCGAATCCGGGTCGGGCAAGTCGGTATCGGCCAACTCGATCCTGCGACTGCTCCCCTACCCCTCGGCCAGCCATCCCTCCGGCGAGATCCTGTTCAAGGGCAAGGACCTGTTGAAGGCATCCGACAAGGCGTTGCGCGACGTGCGCGGCAACGACATCACGATGATCTTCCAGGAGCCGATGACCTCGCTCAATCCGCTGCACACCATCGAAAAGCAGATCGCCGAGATCCTTGAGCTGCACCAGGGCCTGAAGGGCGCGGCGGCGCGCAAGCGGGTGCTGGAACTGTTGAACCAGGTGGGCATCCGCGAGCCGGAAAAGCGGCTGAAGGCCTATCCGCATGAACTCTCCGGCGGCCAACGGCAGCGGGTGATGATCGCCATGGCGCTCGCCAACCGGCCGGAACTCTTGATCGCCGACGAGCCGACGACGGCGCTCGATGTGACCGTGCAGGCGCAGATCCTCGAGCTGCTCCGACAGCTGAAGGGCGAGCACGGCATGTCGATGCTGTTCATCACCCACGACCTTGGCATCGTGCGCAAGTTCGCCGACCGGGTCTGCGTGATGACAAAGGGCAAGATCGTCGAGACCGGGACGGTCGAGCAGGTGTTCGGCAATCCGCAGCACGAATACACCCGCCACCTGCTGGCCTCGGAACCGCGCGGCGAGCCGCCGCTCGCCGATGCCTCCAAGCCCCTCGTCATGCAGGGATCCGATGTCAAGGTGTGGTTCCCGATCAAGGCCGGGCTGATGCGCACGGTGGTGGATCACGTCAAGGCGGTCGATGGAATCGATCTTTCTCTCCGCGCCGGGCAGACGCTCGGCGTGGTCGGCGAATCCGGATCCGGCAAGACGACGCTGGGGCTGGCGCTGACGCGGCTGATCTCATCCAAGGGCCGGATCAGCTTCGTCGGCAAGGATATAGCCGACTATTCATTTACCGAGATGCGGCCGCTGCGCAACGAGATGCAGGTGGTGTTCCAGGATCCCTATGGCTCTCTTAGCCCGCGCATGTCGGTGGGCGATATCATCGCCGAAGGGCTGAAGGTGCATGAACGCGGCCTCTCCCACGAGGAGCGCGACAAGCGGGTGTGCTGGGCGCTGGAAGAGGTGGGGCTCGACCCCACCACCCGCTGGCGCTACCCGCACGAATTCTCCGGTGGCCAGCGGCAGCGCATCGCGATTGCCCGCGCCATGGTGCTGAAGCCGCGCTTCGTGATGCTCGACGAGCCGACGTCTGCGCTCGACATGAGCGTGCAGGCGCAGGTGGTCGACCTGCTGCGCGACCTGCAGCAGAAGCACGACCTCGCCTATCTCTTCATCAGCCACGATCTCAAGGTGGTGAAGGCGCTGGCCAACGAGGTGATCGTCATGCGCTTCGGCAAGGTGGTGGAACAGGGGCCATCGGCCGAGATTTTCCGGGCGCCGAAGGACGACTACACCAAGGCGCTGATGGCCGCGGCCTTCAACATCGAGGCGGTGCCGACGCCATCAGTTCAACATTGATACGAAACCCAAAGAAGATCATGCCCGCTCCCATTCTCGTCGATCTCAAGTTCAATTCCGAAACCGTCGCGCGCATCCTGAAGACCGTCTTTGCCGATCGCGGAAGCATCAACCTCGCCGACCCCGCCAACAAGGGGCGCGATCTCACCGGTCTCGACTATGCGCTTTTGTGGAAGCCGGACGCCCACCTCTTCGAGCGTGCGCCCGACCTGAAGGTGATCTTCTCCGGCGGCGCCGGGGTCGACAGCTTCATGACGCTGCCCGGCCTGCCCGAGGTGCCGATCGTGCGTTTCGTCGATCGCAGTCTGACGGATCGGATGAGCGAATGGGTGGTGATGCAGTGCCTGATGCACCTGCGCGGGCAGACGGAGCATGACCGGCTGCAGCGTCGGCGAGAATGGGGCCGGCAGGTGGCGCCGGAGGCCTGCGAACTGACTGTCGGCGTCATGGGCCTCGGTGTGCTCGGACAGGATGCTGTTACCAAGCTGAAGGTCATGGGCTTCAACGTCATCGGCTGGTCCCGCACCGCCAAGGCGATCGGCGGCATCGAGACATTCGACGCCGGCGCGCTCGATACCTTCCTCGGCAAGACGGACATACTGGTTGGCCTGCTGCCTTTGACGCCAGAGACGACGGGCTTCTACAATCTCGATCTGTTTTCGAAGCTGCGGCAGGGCGGCGCGCTGGGCAGGCCGGTGTTCCTCAATGCCGGACGCGGCAAGAGCCAGGTCGAGGCCGATATCGTGACGGCCGTCGAGCGCGGTGTGCTCGGCGGTGCCTCGCTCGACGTGTTCGAGGTCGAGCCGCTGCCTGAGAACAGCTCGCTCTGGGCGTTGGAGAACGTGTTCATCACCCCGCACGATGCTGCGGCCTCCGAAGAGAACGCGCTGTTTCGGCATGTCGAAACGCAGATCGCCCGCTTCGAGCGCGGCGATTCCTTGCAGTACGTCGTTGACCGCAGCCTCGGCTATTGAGAGCCTCCGGGAACCATTGTCCGGGAAATCCGTTAGTTTTCGCGAGGTTACGAGGCCGATCGAAGCAGGCCTCTTCACTATCAGAAAGAGGCTGGGATGGCTGACCAGATGGCGACACGGTGGGATGGGCAGGCCGACAAGGCCGAAGAGCAGGCCAAGCAAAGAATCCGGGCCGCCGCTGACAAGCGTTCGCCAACCAGCCTGCGCATCCTGCGCGTGCTGATCGCAGCGTTGCTGGTGGCGTTCGCCGTGTGGATTCCGGCGGAACTCTGGAGCCGCTACCAGATGCCGCAACGCGACCCGCCGCAACAGACGACGCCATCGACAGGCATAACCGCCTCTCCGCAGGGACAGACGAGTACGCGGCCATCGGCGGCACCCGCGCCATGAGCCGGTCTACCGATCGCCGACGCGGCCGCTAAAGGTCGCATGTCTTATTTGTTCTGGACATTACCGGCTGAGTTTTCGATAAGAAGGCGCACGAGCCGGTCGTTTTCGTGCGCCCGGCGAGGCGCATCCGATCGAATTGGATGGGGTGGAGCGCATGGCCAAGACAGATATCGCACGTCGGGTATACAATCATGCCTGGAAGCTCGATCCGATCGTCCGCAGCCTGATCGACACGGACTTCTACAAGCTCCTGATGCTGCAGATGATCTGGAAGCTCTATCCTGACGTCGATGCCACCTTCACCGTGATCAACCGCACCAAGCGCGTGCTGCTGGCCGAGGAGATCGACGAGCGGGAACTGCGCGAGCAGCTCGATCATGCGCGCACGCTAAAGCTCTCCAAGAAGGAGATGATCTGGCTGGCGGGTAACAGTTTCTACGGCCGCGCGCAGATCTTCGAGCCCGAGTTTCTTGCGTGGCTGTCGCATTTTCAGCTGCCGGAATACGAGTTGTCGAAGCGCGACGGACAATATGTGCTGGATTTCCACGGCTCTTGGAAAGAGACCACGATGTGGGAAATCCCGGCGCTCGCCATCATCAACGAATTGCGCTCGCGCTCGGCGCTGAGGGCGCTCGGACCGTTCACGCTCGACGTGCTCTACGCGCGAGCCAAGGCGCGGATGTGGGAAAAGGTTGAGCGGCTGCGGGAGCTGCCGGGTCTGCGCATCTCCGACTTCGGCACCCGCCGCCGCCACAGCTTCCTCTGGCAGCGCTGGTGCGTGGAAGCGCTGAAGGAAGGCATCGGCCCGGGCTTTACCGGCACCAGCAACGTGCTGCTCGCCATGGACAACGATCTGGAAGCCGTCGGCACCAATGCGCATGAGCTGCCGATGGTGGCCGCTGCTCTGGCGCAGAGCGACGAGGAGCTGCACAACGCGCCCTACAAGGTGCTGCGCGACTGGAACAAGCTCTATGGCGGCAATCTGCTGATCGTGCTGCCGGATGCCTTCGGAACCGCCGCCTTCCTGCGCGACGCGCCGGAATGGGTGGCCGACTGGACCGGCTTTCGCCCCGACAGCGCCCCGCCGATCGAAGGCGGCGAGAAGATCATCGCCTGGTGGAAGAAGATGGGCCGCGACCCGCGCCAGAAGCTGCTGATCTTCTCCGACGGCATGGACGTCGACGCGATCATCGACACCTACAAGCATTTCGAGGGACGCGTGCGGATGAGCTTCGGCTGGGGCACCAACCTGACCAACGACTTCGCCGGCTGCGCGCCGACCGAAATCTCCGGCCTCAACCCGATCTCTATCGTCTGCAAGGTGAGCGACGCCAACGGCCGGCCGGCGGTCAAGCTCTCCGACAATCCGCAGAAGGCCACCGGCGAGCCTTCCGAAGTGGAGCGCTACCTGAAGTTCTTCGGCACCGAGGATCTCGTCGATCACGCCGTACTGGTCTGAGGGACCTGGAGACGCTTCTGCTATCGGAGATGCGGGATAAAGGAACGGCCACGTGATCTCGTGGCAGCAGCGTGACGTCAATCTGCCGCCCGACCCCGTTCTAAAGTTAACGGCAGTCGCGTTCCGCCGCTGCGTTTACAGGATATTGGCGGTGACGCAAGAGGGATGCGGGCGACGCAGACATGTGCTGCAGCCACATCCGAGACGAGCCCCATCGAAATTGTGACGAGCACGACGGAGAATCTTATGCGTGGCCCCGCCCTCTCATGCCTGGCTATGCCGGCGTTGTCTCATCCGGTGACTTGCCGCGCACCTTGATCAAGCGCGCCGGGGAGCCGACGTATACACCGAAAGGAACCGTGGCGCCCTTTAGCACCGAATTCGCGCCGATGACGCAACCGGGTGCGATCTGTGATCCCGCCAGGATTTTCGCCCCGGCGCCAATCCAGACATCATCGCCGATGACGATCTTTTTCTTGGTGAGCGGCTGCAAACGGATCGGCATCGAGGGGTCGTCAAAGCCGTGCTCGAAGGACGATATCACCACGTGGGCAGCGATCCGGACGTTGTCACCTATCTCGATACCACCATGTCCGAGCAAGATGGAGTAGTCGTTTATCGATACATCGCTGCCGATTCTGATGTGGCCAGTCTGGGCATCCAGGATCACGCCGCAACGCGTCGAAAGCCGATCGCCCGCAACGACGCTGCCGTTTCGAACGCGCAGCCTCAGCCAATTTTTCAGTTTCGGTTTTCGTCCGATCGTCACGGATCGACGGGAAAACAGCCAACGGAGTTTGACCAGGCGTCCAAAGTTCACAGCATGGCCTCTGCGACCCGGCAGGCGATGTCATGTCTCGATTTCCAAGCGATGAGAAGTGATTTTCCCGCCATGATGCTCCCCCGTGCCGTCCCCAAGCGGTGCTTCCGATACGGATTTCGATGCCTAGCGGCTAATGTAGGCGACGTTGGCCGGCAAACACATCGATACAGATGGCCCGAGCAAGCACGGATGTTCGCGCGGTATCCATGGTTCATGGTCGCCGACCAGCATGCTGAAGCGCCATGCGACCGTCAATACATAATCAAGATAAAACAAGAGTTGTTTTGATAGCTGAAAATAGAAAAATGGCGGACAAGGTGGGATTCGAACCCACGGTACGCTTTCACGCACACACGCGTTCCAGGCGTGCGCCTTAAACCACTCGGCCACCTGTCCTTGCTATCGATCCGCATCGTCAGATGCAAATCATTGGAACGGCGCGATATATACCGATGAATTTTCCGCGATCAACCTAAATCTAACAGTTTTTTGACTTCTTCCAGCAAAAGTGCGGGAAAGCCCGCCATTGCGGTTCCACCTTAGGAGACCTATGGTCGTTTCAGGTGGAGAATGGCGCGGCTGGCCGGGAATATGTCCCGACATCGGTGCGGAGAGAGTAATGCGTTTCCTTTTGCGTTTGGCGAGCCTTGTGGCACTGGCCGTGGCGGTGATCGCCGGGACAGTGGATTCGATCCAGTCGGTGGCGGCATCCGGCGTGGTGATCACGCCGATGGGCGACGCTTGGCAGGACATGAGCGCCTCCTCCTTCGAAGCGCTGCAATCGACCATCGCCTATTACATCCATCCACGCTTCTATACGCTGGCCTTCCAGTGGCTGATGATGCAGCCGGCTTTCGCCGTGTTCCTGGTGCTGTCGCTGCTGTTGTGGATGGCGGGCTACAAGAAGCCGCCGGTGGCCGGTCCCTTCGCGGCCTGACGGCGCGAATGCGCGGATTGCGCTCAGCTTTCGGTCTCGGATGCTACGACGGTTGGTCAGCGGACCGGCTTTGAGCCTGATATCGGCGACACCGACATCAGGCCGCTGCGCGGTTGTTCGCAGCCACAATTGACTAGAAAAATCGCAACCAACGCGTGACTCTGCGCAAAAAATCGCAGCCTTGGCAGGTTTTTCGGCAGTGATCGCAAATCTTTACCAGCTGAAAAATTTCTCGTGAGTTTTCTTTTTAGCCATGCAAGGATGCGCGAAGCCAGGCCTCCGGGGGGAGGTCGGTGGTTCCGCAGACATGCCTGAAAACGGGCTTGCGGGAGGACCCCTAACGAATAGCAACAACAGGGCTGCACAATGAAAAAATCCGTTCTCGCTCTTCTTGCCGTGGCTGCCATGTCCACGACGGCGCTTGCTGCCGACGTCAAGCCGGCACTGGTCTACGGCACCGGCGGAAAGTTCGACAAATCATTCAACGAAGCCGCCTACAACGGCGCCGAAAAGTTCAAGAAGGAAACCGGTATCGCCTACCGCGACTTCGAACCGACAGGCGACACCCAGGGCGAGCAGGCGATCCGCAACTTCGCAAGCCGCGGCTTCAACCCGGTGGTTGCCGTGTCCTTCGCCTGGACCTCGGCGATCGAGAAGGTCGCAGCCGAATTCCCTGACACCAAGTTCATCATCGTCGACGCCGTCGTCGACAAGCCGAACGTCCGCTCGGTCGTCTACAAGGAAGAAGAAGGTTCCTACCTCGTCGGCGTTCTCGCCGGCATGGCATCGAAGACAGGCAAGGTCGGCTTCGTCGGCGGCATGGACATTCCGCTGATCCGCAAGTTCGAATGCGGCTACGAACAGGGCGCACGCTCGGTCAAAGCCGACGCCGAAGTGTTCCAGAACATGACCGGCACGACCGGTGCTGCCTGGAACGACCCGGTTCGCGGCGGCGAGCTCACCAAGAACCAGATCGACCAGGGCGCCGACGTGATCTACGCGGCCGCCGGCGCCACCGGCCTCGGCGTGCTGCAGACAGCTGCCGACAACAAGAAGTTCTCGATCGGCGTCGATTCGAACCAGAACTACCTGCATCCGGGCTCGGTTCTGACCTCGATGGTCAAGCGCGTCGACCTCGCGGTCTACAATGCCTATGCCGACACCAAGGCCGACAAGTTCACCGGCGGCGTGCAGTCGCTCGGCGTCAAGGAAGACGGCGTTTCGGCCGCGATCGACGAGCACAACAAGGCGCTGATCACGCCTGAAATGCTGGCTGCCGTCGAAAAGGCCAAGGCCGACATCATCGCTGGCACCGTCAAGGTTCACGATTACACATCGGACAACGCCTGCCCGAAGTGATCCGCGCCTGAAATTGGGCGTATGGCGGACTTGATTTCCGCCATACGCCCTTTTCGTATCTGGAGCCTGCTGTGACTGACACGCCCGCTATCGAACTTGTGGGCATCGACAAGAAATTCGGTGCCGTCCACGCCAACAAAGACATCAACCTCACCGTCGCCAAGGGCACGATCCACGGCATCATCGGGGAGAACGGCGCCGGGAAATCGACGCTGATGTCGATCATCTACGGTTTCTACCATGCCGACCAAGGCGAGATCCGGGTCAATGGCCAGGCCGTGACCATCAAGGACAGCCAGGCGGCGATCGCCACCGGCATCGGCATGGTGCACCAGCACTTCATGCTGGTCGACAATTTCACGGTGCTCGAGAACATCATGCTCGGCGCCGAGGGCGGAGCCTTGCTCGCCCGCGGCGTGGCATCGGCCCGCGCCGAGCTGAAGCGGCTGGAAAAGGAATACGGCCTCGAGGTCAATCCCGATGCGCTGATCGAGCAGCTTCCCGTGGGCTTGCAGCAGCGCGTTGAAATCCTGAAGGCCATGTATCGCGGCGCCGAGATCCTGATTCTCGACGAGCCCACCGGCGTGCTGACACCTGCTGAAGCCGACCACCTGTTCCGCATCCTGAAAGTGCTGCGCGACCAGGGCAAGACCGTCATCCTCATCACCCACAAGCTGCGCGAGATCATGGCGATCACCGATACGGTATCGGTCATGCGCCGCGGCGAGATGGTGGCGACGCGCAAGACGGCGGAGACGACGGTCGAGGAACTGGCCGAGCTGATGGTCGGCCGCCGCGTGCTGCTGCGGGTGCAGAAGGGCGAGGCCAATCCCGGCAAGGTCATCCTGTCGGTGAAGAACCTGACGGTGAAGGACGATCGCGGCGTCGTGATGGTCGACAACGTCTCCTTCGACGTGCGGGCCGGCGAGATCGTCGGCGTCGCCGGTGTGGCCGGAAACGGGCAGTCGGAGCTGCTGGAGGCGATCGCGGGGATCCGCAAGCCGCATTCCGGCGAGATCCTGCTCGACGGCCAGACGATCGACAAGGCGAGCCCGGCGCGGCTGCGGGAGCTCGGGCTGGCGCATATACCCGAGGACCGCCACCACATGGGGCTGGTGCTGAAGTTCGAGGAATACGAAAACTCGGTGCTCGGCTATCACCGCAATCCCGCCTACAGCAGGGGGCCGCTGCTCGACCTCGACGCGATCCGCAAGGACGCGATGGAGAAGATCGAGAAATACGACATCCGGCCGCCGAACCCGCGGCTGAAGACCGCCAATTTCTCCGGCGGCAACCAGCAGAAGATCGTCGTCGCCCGCGAGATCGAGCGCGACCCGACCGCGCTGATCATCGGCCAGCCGACCCGCGGCGTCGATATCGGCGCCATCGAATTCATCCACCGCCGGATCATCGAGATGCGCGACGCGGGCAAGGCGATCCTGCTCGTCTCCGTCGAGCTCGACGAAATCCGCGCCCTTTCAGACCGTATCCTTGTCATGTTCGCCGGCCACGTCGTCGGCGAAAAGACGCCCGATGCCGGTGAACAGACCCTCGGCCTGATGATGGCCGGCATTGCCGCGTGAGGCCTTCATGAGCACAGCATCCGTTTCCCTGCCCAAATGGATCAATTACGGCCTGATCCCGATCCTCAATCTTCTCACCGCCTTCCTGCTCTCCGGCTTCGTGGTCTGGCTGATCGGCGAAAGCCCGCTCGGCGCGTTGTCGCTGCTGATCGAAGGCGCGCTCGGCAGCGGCGAAGGCATCGGCTTCACGCTGTATTATGCCACCAGCTTCATCTTCACCGGGCTCTCGGTGGCGGTCGCCATCCATGCCGGGCTGTTCAACATCGGCTCCGAGGGCCAGGCCTATCTCGGCGGTCTCGGCTGTGCGCTGGTGGCGCTGGCGCTCGACAAATACGTGCCGTGGTATGTGACGATGCCGGTCGCGGTCATCGGCGCCGGCCTGTTCGGCGCGGCTTGGGCGCTCGTTCCGGCGTTCCTGCAGGCCAAGCGCGGCAGCCACATCGTCATCACCACGATCATGTTCAACTATATCGGCGCGGCGCTGATGGTCTATCTGCTGGTGCACGTGCTGATCGTGCCGGGCAAGATGGCGCCGGAGACGCGCACCTTCCTCGACGGCGGACAGCTGCCGAAGCTTGGATGGGTGATGGACATGTTCGGCGCCAAGCTGGGTGCGGCACCGTTCAACGTCTCCTTCATCATCGCGTTGGTCGCCGCCTGGTTCGTGTGGGTGCTGATCTGGCGGACAAAGCTCGGCTTCGAGATGCGCACGCTCGGCGTCAGCCCGAGTGCGGCCGCCTATGCCGGCATTCCCTATGCGCGCATCGTCATCATCGCGATGCTGCTGTCGGGCGCGCTGGCCGGCATGATGGCGCTCAACCCGGTCATGGGCTCGTCGGCCCGGCTGCAGGTGGAGTTCGTCGGCGGCGCCGGCTTCGTCGGTATCGCGGTGTCGCTGATGGGCCGCAACCATCCCGTCGGGATCGTGCTGTCGGCGATCCTGTTCGGCATCCTCTATCAGGGCGGCGACTGGATCTCGTTCGAGATGCCGAACATCACCCGCGAGATGATCCTGGTCATCCAGGGTCTCGTCATCCTGTTTGCCGGCGCGCTCGAGTACATGTACCGGCCGGCGATGGTTCGCCTCTACCAACAGTTCAAGCGCGCGTAAGGAGAACGGGTGATGGATTACTACGACATCTTCATCAGCGTTCTGAGTTCCACCATCCGCCTGTCGATCCCGCTGATCTTCACGGCGCTGGCAGGTCTCTTCTCCGAACGCGCCGGCATCTTCGACATCGGGCTCGAGGGCAAGATGCTGGGCTCGGCATTTGCCGCCGCCTGCGTCGCCTATCTCACCGGCTCGCCATGGCTCGGGCTCGGCGCCGGCATCGTCTGCTCGGTGGCGCTGAGCTTCGTGCACGGCTTCGCCTCGATCACCAATCGCGGCAACCAGATCATCTCCGGCGTCGCAATCAACTTCTTCGTCGCCGGCATCACCATCGTGCTCGGCCAGGCGTGGTTCGGCCAGGGCGGGCGCTCGCCGCAGCTTTCGCCGGAGGCGCGCTTCACGCCGATCACGCTCCCCGGTGCTGAGGCGCTGCGCGAGGTGCCGATCCTCGGGCCGCTCTATGCCAACGTCATCTCCGGCAACAACATCCTGACCTACCTCGCCTTCCTTGCCGTGCCGCTTTCCTGGTGGATCCTCTACCGGACGCGCTTTGGCCTGCGCATGCGCGCCGTCGGCGAGAACCCTGGCGCGGTCGATACGGCCGGCATCTCGGTGACTTGGCTGCGCTACCGCGCCGTCATCTGCGCCGGCATCCTCTGCGGCTTCGCCGGCACCTATCTGGCGATCGCGCAATCGGCGGCCTTCATCAAGGACATGTCGGCCGGCAAGGGCTATATCGCGCTCGCCGCACTCGTCTTCGCCAAGTGGAAGCCGGTGCCCGTGATGTTCGCCTGCCTGCTGTTCGGTTTCCTCGACGCGCTCGGCAACTTCATGCAGGGCAAGCCTGTCCCCCTCATCGGCGAGGTACCGGTGCAGGTTTTCCAGGCGCTGCCCTATATCCTCACCTGCGTGCTTTTGGCGGGCTTCATCGGCAAAGCCATCCCGCCGAAGGCCGGCGGCGTGCCCTATACCAAGGAGCGATAGTCCCATGTCCCACGACCTCTTCGAAGCCGCCCGCGGCGCCATGGCCTTCGCGCACGCGCCCTACTCGAAATTCCCTGTTGGTGCTGCCATCCGCGCCGAGGACGGCAAGGTCTATACCGGCGCCAACATCGAGAACCTGTCGTTTCCTCAAGGGTGGTGTGCCGAGCCGACGGCGATCAGCGCCATGATCATGGGCGGGGCGAAGAAGATCGTCGAGATGGCTGTCATCGCCGAGAGGCTGGCACTCTGCCCGCCCTGCGGCGGCTGCCGGCAGAAGATCTCGGAATTCGCCTCCAAGGGCACCAAGATTTACCTCTGCGACGAGACCGGCGTGAAGAAGACGATGACCATGGACGAGCTTCTGCCGTTCAGCTTCGAGACCGAACTCGGATGAAGGCCGCGCTCGACCTGCTGCACGCGAAGCTCGGCGGGCTTGCGCCGCGCTTCGGCATCGTGCTCGGCTCGGGGCTTGGGTCTCTGGTGAGCGCAATCGAGGATCCGCTCAGGATTTCCTATGCCGATATCCCTGACTTTCCCGTCAGCGCCGTCTCCGGCCATGCCGGCGAAGTGGTGGCCGGCAGGCTGGGCGGCGTGCTTGTCATCATGCTGTCGGGCCGGGTGCACTTCTACGAGCGGGGCGATGCCAATGCCATGCGGGCACCGATCGAGGTGCTCAAGGAGCTCGGCGTCGAGACGCTTATCCTGACCAATTCGGCGGGGTCGCTGCGCGAGGATCTGGCGCCCGGATCGGTGATGCAGATCACCGACCACATCAATTATTCCGGCATCAATCCGCTGATCGGCGAGGAGAGCGACCGGCGTTTCGTCGGCATGACATCCGCTTACGACGCGGCGCTTGCAGAGGCGATGCGAGCGGCGGCGGCGAAGACCGGAACACCGCTGTCGCAGGGCGTCTACATGTGGTTCTCGGGCCCGAGCTTCGAGACGCCGGCGGAGATTCGCATGGCCCGCATTCTCGGCGCCGATGCGGTTGGGATGTCGACGGTGCCAGAGGTGATCATTGCGCGGATGCTGGGGCTGAGGGTTGCAGCGGCGTCGGTTATCACCAACTATGGGGCCGGCATGACCGGTTCGGAACTGAGTCACGAGGAAACCAAGGACATGGCGCCCATCGGCGGCGCCCGTCTCGCCGCCATCCTTAAAGAGATGATCGCGGCCGGAGGAAGCAAGGCATGAGCAACAATTCGCTGAAGGAAACGGCAGCCGTGGCGCTGTCGCTGCTGGATCTGACCAACCTCAAGGACGACTGCACCGAGGCGCAGATCGAGGCGCTGTGCGCCCGGGCGCAGACGCCTTACGGCAACACGGCGGCGATCTGCATCTGGCCGCGTTTCGTCGCGCATGCGCGCTCGATTCTTGGCAGCGGCCATCCGATCAAGATCGCCACCGTCGTCAATTTCCCCTCCGGCGAGATGGAGGTCGCCGACGTGGCGGCGGAAACGCGTGAGGCGATCGCCGATGGTGCCGACGAGATCGATCTCGTCATCCCCTACCGCAAATTCATTGCCGGCAGCGGCCGGGCGGTGACCGACATGGTGGCTGCCGTGCGCGCCGAATGCGGCGATGCCACACTGCTGAAGGTGATCCTCGAGACCGGCGAGATCAAGGATGCGGCGATGATCCGGCGCGCCTCGGAACTGGCGATCGAGGCCGGCGCCGATTTCATCAAGACCTCCACCGGCAAGGTATCCGTCAACGCCACGCTGGAGGCGGCCGACATCATGTTGCGCGTCATCCGCCAGAGCGGTCGCAAGGTTGGGTTCAAGCCGGCCGGCGGCATTGCCTCGGTGGCGGATGCGGGGCTTTATCTGAGCCTTGCCGAGACGATCATGACGCCTGACTGGGCGATCCCCTCGACCTTCCGCTTCGGCGCGTCGGGCGTGCTCGACGATATTCTCGCCGTGCTCTCCGGCACGCAGGCGGCCCCTGCGGCGGCTGCGAGCTACTGAGGTGATCCCGCAGGAGATCATCCGGCGAAAACGCGACGGCGAGGCTTTGTCGGCCGACGAGATCGAGGATTTCATCGCGGCGCTCGCCGAAGGCCGACTGTCGGAGGGGCAGATCGGCGCGTTTGCGATGGCCGTCTGGTTCAAGGGGATGGACCGCGACGAAATCGTGGCGCTGACGATGGCAATGGCCCACTCCGGCGAGATGCTGTCATGGGCCGATATCGGCCGGCCGATCGCTGACAAGCATTCGACCGGCGGGGTCGGCGACAACGTCTCGCTGATGCTGGCGCCGATCGCGGCGGCCTGCGGGCTGGCGGTGCCGATGATCTCGGGGCGCGGGCTCGGCCATACCGGCGGCACGCTCGACAAGCTCGAATCCATTCCCGGCTATAAGGTGACCCCGGATGCCGCCCTGTTCCGCAAGGTGGTGAAGGAGGCCGGTTGCGCCATCATCGGCCAGACGGCGGCGCTGGCGCCGGCCGACGGCAAGCTTTACGCGGTGCGCGACGTCACAGCGACAGTCGATTCCATTCCGCTGATCACCGCCTCGATCCTGTCGAAGAAGCTGGCGGCCGGTCTTCAGACGCTGGTGCTCGACGTCAAGGTCGGCAACGGCGCCTTCATGGCGGCACCAGACGACGCCGAGCGGCTGGCGGCATCGCTGGTGGAGGTGGCGAACGGCGCCGGCGTCAGGACCTCGGCGCTGATCACCGACATGAACGAGCCGCTGGCCGATGCCGTCGGCAACGCGGTGGAGATCCGCAACTGCATCGCGTTCCTTGCCGGCGAGAAGACCGGCACGCGGCTGGAGACGGTTGTGCTGGCCTTTGCGGCGGAGATGCTCGTCGGCGCAGGGCTTGCCAGCACCCGCGAGGAGGGAGAGCGGCAGGCGAAGGCGGCGATCTCCTCGGGCAAGGCGGCGGAGATCTTTGCGCGCATGGTACATATGCTGGGTGGCCCGGCGGATCTGCTGGAAAGGCCGAGTCATTACCTGACGGTCGGCAAGTTCATAAGGCCCGTCCTTGCCCAAAGCGGCGGCTGGCTGTCCTCCTGCAATGCCCGGGATATCGGCATGGCTGTGATCGACCTCGGCGGTGGACGGCGGCATCCCGCCGACAGGATCAACCATGCCGTCGGCTTCACCGATCTCCTGCCGCTCGGCACGCGGGTGGAGCGAGGCGATGCGATCGGGTTCGTGCATGCGGCCAATGACGCCGCCGCGGATGCGGTCGCCGCGGCGCTGCAGGCGAACTACCGGATCGGCGACGACGCGCCTGCCCTGCCGGCGGTGATTTCCAAACGGATCTGAAGACTTACTGCCTGAGGCTGAGCGAGCCGTCGGCCACCGAATAGGAGGCGAGCTTCTGCAGGAAGCTCATGCCGACCAGCGTCGCCGACAACGCCTCGTCCTTGAGAACGAGGGCTTCGACGCCGCGTACCCTGATACCGCCGATCTCGACGCGGTCGAGCATCACCTGCGCGGCCTTGGTCTGGCCATTGGCGGTATTGACCGAATAGCGGAAATCGAGCTGGTTGGCGGTGTAGCCGAGGCGGCGGGCCATGGTCTCGTTGAGCGCGACATAGGTTGCGCCGGTATCGATCAGGCCGGAGACGGCCTTGCCGTTGATCCTGAAATCGCCGGTGTAATGTCCCTGGGCGTCGGCTTGAAGGCGCATGGCGCTGCCGGTGCCGCCGACGGCGGTGGTCTGCACGGGATCGACCGTGCCGGAAACGTAATTGACGGAAACGGGGCCTTCCGGCCGAGCGGCATCGCTTCCGAAAAAGGAGGGAACCTGGGTGGCAAGCACTGCGGCGATGCTTGCGAATACGACTGTGCGCACGAGCATGAGAACAGAAATCCTTCCTGTATAAACCGTGCATCATGCGCGGCCACACCTAAGGAGCTAAGCCACATTTGCTGACAAGTTACTAATGTCGCAAAGACGAAAGGCCTGGAAACATAGTCCAGGCCCTAGGTAAGTTGAGTGGTGGTAAACGGACGGTTAATTACTTGGTGCCGTACATGCGGTCGCCGGCATCGCCGAGGCCGGGCATGATGTAGCCCTTGTCGTTGAGGTGGCTGTCGATCGAGGCCGTGTAGATCTTCACGTCGGGATGGGCTTCCTGGAAATTCCTGATGCCCTCGGGTGCCGCCAGCAGGCAGAGGAAGCGAATGTTGGTAGCGCCGCGCTCCTTGAGCTTGTGGATGGCGGCGATCGAGGAATTGCCAGTGGCCAGCATCGGATCGACGACGATCATCAGTCGCTCGTCTAGGCCTTCCGGTGCCTTGAAGTAGTATTCGACCGGCTGCAGCGTATCGTGATCGCGGTACATGCCGATATGCGAGACGCGGGCGGACGGCACGAGCTCCAGCATGCCTTCGAGCAGGCCGTTGCCAGCGCGCAGGATGGACACGAAGACCAGCTTCTTGCCCTCGAGGATCGGCGACTGCATCGTCTGCATCGGCGTCTCGATGGTTTCCATCGTCAGCTCGAGATCGCGCGTCACCTCGTAACACAGCAGCGTGGAGATTTCGCGCAACAGGCGGCGGAAGCTGCCGGTCGATGTTTCCTTGCGCCGCATGATGGTGAGTTTGTGCTGCACGAGCGGATGATCGATGACGGTGACGCCGTTCATGGCCGAGCCCTTTCCTTCTGTGTTCTTATGCGATGTTTCTTTCACGGAAATCGCCCTCCCCGCAAGAGCGCAGGGCAAATTGCCGCTGCGATCCCCAGTCTCGGCGGCGCTACAGTCGCGCGAACAATGCCTGGCGCGTCGCTTCGTCGACGAAGGCGGCCTCAATGCCGGTGCGCGTCATCTGGTCGATCTCGCCGTCGCTGAAGCCGAAGGCCTCCGACGCCAGTTCGTATTCGCGCTTGAGCGAGGTGTGGAAGAAGGGCGGATCGTCGGAGCTGATGGTGACCCGCACGCCCGCCTGCTTCAGTGCCCGCAACGGATGCGAACGGAAATCCGGGAAGACCTCGAGCGCGATGTTGGAGCCGGGGCAGACCTCCAGCACGGTGCCGAGATCGGCAAGCCGCCTGACCAGATCGGCGTCCTCGATGGCGCGTACGCCGTGGCCGATACGGGCTGGACGCACGGCATCGAGCGCATCGGTGACGCTGAAGGCACCGCAGACTTCGCCGGCATGAATGGTGAGGCCGAGACCGGCGTCGCGGGCGATGTCGAAGGCCCTGGCATAATCGGCGACACGGCCCATGCGCTCCTCGCCGGCGAGATTGAAGCCGGTTATCAGCGGGTTGCGCGCCTTGGCCGCGTATTTAGCGGCGCCGATGACGCTTTCGGGGCCGAAATGGCGCTCGCCGGTGACGATCAGGCGGGCCTCGATGCCGCTGGCCGCCTTGGCACGGCGGATGCCTTCGCAGACGCCCTCGATATAGGCGTCGGCGCCGAGGCCGATGCGCTTGCCGTGGTCGGGCGAGACGATGAGCTCGCTGTAGATAGTGCCGACGCCGGCCAGCTCTGCGAGATAGGTGTCGGTCAGTAGCGCGTAGTCCTCCGCGGTCTTGTAGACCTCGGAGATCGCGTCGTAGCATTTGAGGAAGCTGGCGAAGTCATGCCAGACATAGGCACCGTCGCTGAGATAGGCGCCGATATCGATGTTGTACTTGCGGGCCTGCGCTGATGTCAGCGATGGCGGGGCGGCACCTTCGAGATGACAGTGCAGCTCGACCTTCTTCAGATGGGACGTCACAGGAAGCTCCTCCCGTGCGGACCGGCGGGGATACGCAGGTGCTGGGCGATGGTCTCGCCGATATCGGCATAAGTGCTGCGGATGCCGATGTTGCGCGGTCGGTGGCCGGGGCCGTAGGCGATGATGGGCACGCGCTCGCGGGTGTGGTCGGTGCCGCGCCAGGTTGGGTCGCAGCCGTGATCGGCGGTGATGATGACGAGATCGCCGGGCTTCAGCTTGCCGCCGACTTCGGAGAGCCTTGCATCGAAGGCTTCGAGCGCGGCGGCATAACCGGGCACGTCACGGCGGTGGCCGTATAGCATGTCGAAATCAACGAAATTTGTGAAGACCAGATCGCCATCCTCGGCGACATCTATGGCCGCAAGCGTGGCATCCATCAGCGCTGTGTTGCCATTGGCCTTGACGACGCGCGACACGCCCTGATGAGCGAAGATATCGCCGACCTTGCCGACGGCATGGACGGTGCGGCCCGCTTCGACGAGCCGGTCGAGCAGCGTCGGCTCTGGCGGCGGCACGGAGAAGTCGCGGCGGTTTCCGGTGCGTTCGAAGGTGGACCGGGTTTCGCCGATGAAGGGACGGGCGATGACGCGGCCGATGTTCTGCCGGTCGAGCAATGCGCGGGCAATGGCGCAGAAGGTCATCAGCTTCTCGAGACCGAAATGCTTCTCGTGGGCGGCGACCTGGAAGACCGAGTCCGAGGAAGTATAGCAGATCGGCTTGCCGGAGCGGATGTGCTCCTCGCCAAAGCGGGCGATGATATCGGTGCCGGAGGCGTGGCAGTTCCCGAGAATACCGGGCACTTCGGCGGCACTGCACAGCGCCTCGACGAATTCGGGGGAGAAGGCATCGCCTTCCGTGGGGAAGTAGCCCCAGTCGAAAGTAACAGGTGTGCCCGCGATCTCCCAATGGCCGGACGGGGTGTCCTTGCCGCGGGAGACTTCGTTGGCCGAGCCGAAGCTGGCATAGACCTTCTCGGGGAACGGCATGCCTGACGGCACGCGCCCGGAGGCAGCCCTGGCGAGATGGAGCAGACCGAGGGCCGAGAGGTTGGGCAACGCAAGCGGGCCGGAGCGCAGGCCCTGGCGATCGCCGGCACCGACGGCGCAGAATTCGGCGATATGACCAAGCGTATCGGCGCCCTCGTCGCCATAGGCGGCCGCATCGGGTGCGCCGCCGACGCCGAAAGAATCCATTACGAAAAGAAAGGCACGCGGCATGGTTCACCTGGGACAGACAAGGGTGGCGCCCGGTTGGCCGAATATGACCACGAGGGCGCCGGGCCACAAGCCTTATAACGGCAAAAGCGCGATGGCAAATGCCTGCGCCCGCGGTCTACTCAGCAATCGCTGCAGGTGACGCTGTCGCCCTGGCGCTGGCGATAATAGTAGGTGCGGCTGATGGTGATGGTGCTGTTGTTCGGCAGCAGATATGGCGCGAACAGGAACAGCTGGTAAGGCACGGTCAGTTCGGTGCGGACGAGGAATGTGCTGGCCTTCTTCAGGTCCGTCGGGACGGTGACCGCAGCGTTGGCGGCGTAGGGCCGGGTGTTGTCCTGCGCCCACGACCACTTGACCGTCGGGTTGGCTGCCGCATCGATCGTGATGCCGGTCACCTTCATGGTCATGCCATTGGTGTTCATCGGCGTGAACATCGCGGCGGCAATGTATGGTGTGTCCGACAGCCAGGATTTGGTGACGGACTGTTGCTGGGTGACGAGGTCTGCGACGGCCGCGGCGGAGCGAGTGGCGCGACTGCTGACGCTGAGACCTACGGTAATCTCGAATGCGCCGACATACAGCATGACGAGGATCGGGAAGACGATCGCGAACTCGATGGCGCCAACGCCCTGCCTGTCGCCGGCAAACCGGCGGATGACGGCCCTCAATCTCCTGACAGTCCGGGGAAGACTCATGTCGGGAACTGCTCGTTTTCGAACGCGGCGGTCTCGACGATCAGGAAATAGGCGGCAGAACCGTCGGCGGGCTTTACATTGCTGATATAAGGGCGGATCAGATCGGTCATGATCGACCAGCGATAGTAGGCGCGCACCATGTTGATGGTACCTGGGCCGCCCGGTGCGTATAGAAAACCAGCGGTATTAATGTCGGCGCCCGCCGCCGTCGATACCCTCGGGATCGTCTTAGGAATGGCGGCAAAGGTGGCGTAGGATTGAATATCGAGAAAAAGCTTGCTCGGCGTTGCGGCTTCCGTCGTCGAGCAGGTGATCAGGATAGAGATCTCCGAGCAGAAAGATGTACGAAAGGCCGTGCGGGTCGTGTTCGCTGCGGTGATCTGACCGGTGCGAATCTTTCGGCTCATAGTATCGACCGCGTTCGACACCAATTGCTCGCCGGCAAAGGCGATGAAGGTCTCGATGATGGCGAAGATCACCAGAAAATAAGGAATGGCGAGCAGCGCGAACTCGATTGCAGCAGAGCCATCGCGTGAGCGCGCGAACGCGGCAAATGAGGATCGCCGTGTTCGCCTACACCGATCTGCCGGTTTCGCTGTTTGATCCAATTCCGTCATGGCCTGTATCCGACACAGCTTCGATCATGAACTCTTAGGCACAGAACGTTGATTTTTCGTTTCAGACCGGTTCAGGAGTTTAACGATGCGGAAAGCATCGGCAGATCAGCTCAAGGGGTTGCTGCCGCCGCAGCGGCACCCGACGTGTCGCTATGTTGCTCGCAATTGGGCGTGCAGGACAAGACAGTGCGTTCAGTTTGACGGAAGACGCGGACGGTATTGGCCTCATCAATAGACACGAGGATGCTCTCGTCGAGGATGGCATTGCCGTCGGCATCGAGCAGAACGAGATTGGTGCTGCCGAAGCTGCGCCCGGTCAGAACGATGGTCTTGGGATCGGCAACGGTAGCGTCGGCGACCTTGGCATTGCCGACGATCACCTTGCTCACCGGCCGATCCAGCTTCAGCACGCGCGCCTGGTCCATATAAACCCGCAGCATCTCAGACTGCTGCGCCATCGCTGGCGCGCAAAAGCCGGTTGCGGCGAGAACGCAGGCGAGGACTAACCTTTTGCCGCTCGTTGACATGGGGATTTCTCTCACGATCGTGACGTTACTTGCCTACAGCATGGGAAGAAATGGTGAACGAAGCTTTAAGCTTGACCGAATTGATGCTGGAATGGGGCGTCATTGGTCGATGTCGGCGCCATATCGGCACACTTCGATACGACGCCCTCTGCTGCTGATAGAGCATCATGCCTCAGCAAGATCAGAAATTGCTTACTCAGCAACGGCTTCCGGGCGATATTTAAAATTATATCGAATTACTCGAACAGATACTTACCATAGGTATCACTCATATAGAATTTACAGATTGGTAACCCATTTTTTTAAGCCGATCGAAAGAGCGGATCGCTAGGTTGAGCTCATCCGATCAACGGCAAACAGTTGGCGGACGTGCTGAACATCAACTGGAGTTAGGAGTTATCATGACCAAGCTTGTAAGCCGTTTCCTGAAAGACGAATCTGGCGCAACCGCAATTGAATACGGCCTCATCGCAGCGCTCATCTCTGTCGCGCTCATCACCGGCGCCGGCACCCTGGGCAGCAAACTGAACACTGTATTCAGCGGCCTCGGCAACAAGATGAACAACGCTGTTACCGCTACGGGCGGTACCAACAGCTAAGTTCGTCTAGAACATGCACGTCGGGCGATAACAAGCCTGGTGACACATAGGCTCACTGGCAAGCGCAGTGAGCCTTTTGTCTTGTTAAAGGATCGGTTGGCAGAATGATCGCAGCTTCAGTCTTCGTGATATTCCCCCTATGCCTCGCCATCGCGGCATTTTCCGATCTGTTCACGATGACCATCCCCAACCGGGCATCGGTCATCCTCATTCTGGCGTTCTTCGCAATCGCCCTTTTCACGGGGCTGCCACTTGCCCAGCTCGGCTCGCATCTTGCCGGCGCGCTCGCGGTTTTTGTCGTCTGCTTCATCCTGTTCGCAACGAACACGATGGGTGGTGGCGACGCCAAGCTCCTGACCGCGGCGGCGCTGTGGTTCGGGCTGAACCCGTCGCTGGTCGAGTTTCTGGCATATGTCGGCATCATGGGTGGGGCAGCGACGCTCGTCATCCTGATCATCCGGGCGCAGTCCGACACGATCCTGGCAATCGGCCTTCCCGTTCCCCATTCGATCCTGATGGCCAAGAAGATTCCCTATGGTATCGCCATCGCGATCGGCGGGTTCTTTGCCTATCCTTCCTCGCCTTTGTTCCTGAATGCTCTGGAAGGCCTGAAATAACGGCCGTTAAGGCCCGGTTAACCTAAGATGGAAGTCTTTCGTTAACTATAAGTACACCAATTGCGGTTCATTCTCCGGAGCGAATATTTCGATTCCTTGGGGAACCATTGATGAAACCCGCCCGCCTTTTGATCCTTGGAGTGGCTGTCGTAGCGGCAGGTCTCGCCGGCGTGCTCGCCATGAGCCTCGCCGGCCGCGGATCCGTCGTGACCCAGGTGCAGTCGGTCGTGGAGAAGGAGCCGACGGTCAACGTGCTGGTGTCCAGCGCCAATCTGCCGGTCGGCGCGCGGTTCGACGACAAGGCCGTTCACTGGATGGCGTGGCCGAAAGGCGGCGTCGTTCAGGGCTTCATCACCGAGACCGACAAGCCCGAAGCAATCAAGGACATGCAAGGCGCAGTCGTCCGCCTGCCGATCTTCGAAGGCGAACCGATCCGGGCCGAGAAGATCGCCGATTCCAACAGCCGCATCATGTCGTCGCTGCTGCCTTCCGGCAAGCGCGCCGTTGCGACCGAAATCTCCGTGGCAACCGGCGCCGGCGGCTTCATCCTGCCGAACGACCGCGTCGACCTGATCATGGTGCGCAAGGAAAAGAGCGGCGACAAGTATCTCACTGAAACCGTGCTCAACAACGTGCGCGTTCTGGCGATCGACCAGCAGGTCCAGGAGAAGGATGACGGCTCCAAGGCTGTCGTCGGCACGACGGCCACGCTGGAACTCACACCCGACCAGACGAAGGTGCTGGCCGTGGCACAGCAGATGGCCGACCGGCTGTCGCTGGCGCTGCGCTCGGTCGCCGACGCCCGCGAGCCGGATACCAGCGCCGCCGATTATCTCCTCAGCGGCGACAATGGCAGTTCCATCGTGCAGGTCATCAAATCCGGGGCGATCGTCACCGACAGCACCGCGACGAAAGCCGAGTGAAGGAAACGAAGATGGGCAATTCCAAGCGGCACATGCAGCACCTGATGGCAGGCTGCCTTTCCTTCACGATCGGTTTCACCGGCATGGCACCGGGCTTTCTCGATCAGGCATTCGATGTCCGGGTGGCAGAGGCCGCCGCGGACGGCATGGTCAACATCACCCAGACCGGCGCCGGCGCGCACCGGGCCCTGAAACTCGGCCTGAAGAAGGCGATCGTCATCGATCTTCCGGTCGATGCCCACGATATCCTGGTGTCCGATCCCTCCATGGCCGATGCGGTGACGCGGTCGTCGCGGCGAATCTACCTGTTCGGCAAGACGGTCGGTCAGACCAACATCTTCATCTTCGGTGCCGACGGCCAGCAGATCGTCAGCCTCGACATCGCCATCGAGCGCGATGTCAGCGGGCTGCAGACCAACCTGCGCCGCTTCATTCCCGATTCCAACATCAACGTCGAGATCGTCTCCGACAACATCGTGCTGACAGGCACGGTACGCACGCCGCAAGACGCCGCGCAGGCGGCCGATCTTGCCGGCGTCTTCCTCAAGGGCGGTGAAGCGACGACACGCACGGAGACGGCGAGCAGTCAGGGTGGCGGTGACGGATCGGTGGCGCTGTTTGCCGAAAATCGGCAGAGTTCGCAGGTCATCAACCTGCTGCAGATCGAAGGCGAAGACCAGGTCACGCTAAAAGTGACGATCGCGGAAGTTCGCCGCGAAATCCTGAAGCAGATCGGCTTCGACAATCTCGTTTCCAACTCGGGCGGCTTGAGTGTTGCACAGTTGGGTGCGCCGGCCAGCAGCGGCGCAACCGCAACGCTGGGCGGCGGCCTTGCGGCGTTGTTCAAGAGTTCGATCGGCAAATATGACATCTCCACTTATCTGAGCGCGCTCGAGCAGGCGAAGGTGGTCAAGACGCTAGCCGAACCGACACTGACGGCGATCTCGGGGCAGGCGGCGACCTTCAATTCGGGCGGCCAGGTTCTTTACTCGACCACCGACAATGACGGCAACGTCACCGTCACCCCGTACAGCTACGGCATCAATCTCTCCTTCAAGCCGGTGGTTCTTTCGGCCGGGCGCATCAGCCTGGAGATCAAGACCAATGTTTCCGAGCCGGCACCATCCGTCTCCGGGACGTTGCCGACCTACCAGCGCCGCTCGGCGGAAACATCGGTCGAACTGCCTTCCGGCGGATCGATCGCGCTTGCCGGCCTGATCCGCGACAACGTCTCGCAGACGTCGAACGGGACGCCCGGCGCCAACAAGATCCCGATCCTCGGCACGCTGTTCCGTCAGCGGACGGTCCAGCGCGAGGAAACGGAACTGGTCATCATCGCCACGCCGTACCTCGTGCGTCCGGTGGCCCGAAACCAGTTGAACCGACCCGACGACAATTTCAGCCCCGAGAACGACGGCGCCGCATTCTTCATGAACCGTGTCAACAAGGTCTACGGCGGCAAGACATCAGTTGCCGACGCACCGTTCCACGGCTCAATCGGGTTCATCTACAAATGAGCGAAGCGGGATCAGCAATGGCACAAAACAGAGATAAGCCTATGGCCCAGATCATGACCAGCGCCTCGCATGGCGGTTTTTCCAAGTCGCTGATCGCAGCCGCGGCGGTCGCCGCGGCAATGCTGTCGGGTTGCGCTTCGCGCGACCAGCTGACCACCGGCGGCATCCCCGACGACTATCGCCAGCGCCATCCAATCGTGGTCACCGAAGCCGAACAGTCGGTCGACATTCCGGTCGCATCCACAGATCGCCGGCTGAACACCGCCCAGCGCGACATGATCCGCGGCTTTGCGCAGAACTACGGTTCGCGCGCCACCGGACCGGTCTACCTGCTGACGCCCGAGGGATCGCCGAACTCCAACGCCGCCCGACAGCTGCGCGGCCAGGTCCGCGCCGAACTCAGCGCGCGCGGCATCGCCAGCTCGAAGATCGTCAACAGCTCCTATGTCACCCTCGACGCCAAGGATGCGGCGCCGATTCGGCTCACCTTCGTCGGTACCACCGCCATGACGTCGCAGTGCGGCCAGTGGCCTAAGGACATGATCAACGACTTCAGCAACCAGAACTACTACAACTTCGGTTGCGCGACGCAGAGCAACCTCGCAGCGCAGATCGCCAATCCAGAGGATCTCGTCGCGCCGCGCGGTGTGACACCGATCGACGCGACACGCCGTAACGCCGCGATCCAGGAATACCGCACTTATACCACGACGATTGTGAGCGGCGGCGGCAGCTCCTCCAGCGGCTTCTGAGGCGAGGACCAATGATGAGCACCGTCGAATACGACATCAACAACCCCACCGAGTTTCCGCCCGCAGACGACGCAATGCGGGCCGGCGAGCTCGAGAACATGCGGCCGCTGCCGCGCATCTCCGTGCACGCCTTCTGCGAAAGCGAGGAACTGCAGCGGGTGATGGAGCGGTGCGGCAACGACCGGCGCATGTCCAAGGTCAGCCTGCGCATCACCAGCGGTGGCATCGCCGCGGCCGCCAACATGTTTTCCAGCGCGCCGACGCCGAACCTGATCATTCTCGAAACACGGGCGAACAGCGCCCATCTCCTGACCGAGCTGGCACCGCTGGCTTCTGTCTGCGATCCCTCGACCAAGGTGATCATCGTCGGTTATCACAACGACATCGCGCTCTATCGCGACCTGATCCGCAACGGCATTTCGGAATACATCGTCCAACCGGTCGCCATGCCCGATATCATGTCGGCGCTGGCGACGATCTTCGTCGATCCGGACGCAGAGCCGCTCGGCCGCAGCATCGCCTTCATCGGCGCCAAGGGCGGCGTCGGCTCTTCCACAATCGCGCACAATTGCGCCTTCGGCATCTCGCGGCTGTTTTCAACCGAGACCATTCTCGCCGATCTAGACCTGCCCTACGGGACGGCGAACATCGATTTCGACCAGGACCCGACGCAGGGGATCGCTGAAGCGGTCTATGCGCCAGAACGGCTGGACGAGATGTTCCTCGACCGCCTGCTGACGAAATGCTCGGAGAACCTCTCGCTGCTGGCGGCCCCTTCGCTGCTCGACCGAGCCTATGATTTCGACGGACAGGCATTCCAGCCCGTGATGGACGTGCTGCAGCGCTCCGCGCCGGTAACCGTTCTCGACGTGCCGCATGCGTGGTCCGAATGGACGCGCTCGGTTCTGGCCAGCGCCGACGAGGTGGTGATCTGCGCCTCGCCGGATCTCGCCAACCTGCGTAACACCAAGAACATGATCGACGCGCTGCGCAAGATGCGCCCGAACGACAAGGCGCCGCATCTGGTGCTCAACCAGGTGGGCATGCCGAAGCGGCCGGAGATCGCCCCATCGGACTTCTGCGAACCGCTGGAATGCGAACCGGTGGCGATCATCCCGTTCGACAGCAACCTCTTTGGAACCGCCGCAAACAGCGGCCGGATGATTTCGGAGATGGATGCGAAATCGCCGACCGCCGAAACATTCTCGCAGCTGGCGCACATCGTTACCGGCCGGATCGCAATCAAGAAGGCGAAGAAGAGCAGTCTTCTCGGCCTCCTGAAGCGCAAGTGACACCCGCCATGAGTGGATTGGAATAAGGCATGTTCGGAAAACGCGGAAACGAAGGATCTGGCAAGGCGGGCGGCACAATCGCGCCGCCGCCACCCGTTACTGCGCCCTCACCATCGACGTCGCCCGCGGTTTTCGTCGAGCCGCAACGCGAGCAGACCCGCCAGCAGGTGACGCCGCCGCCGATGCAGACGCCGCAGCGCAAGCGCCCGGCCCGCACGGAAGAGTATTACGACACCAAGGCGCAGGTGTTCTCGGCGCTGATCGACACGATCGACCTGTCGCAGCTGGCCAAGCTGGACGGCGAGAGCGCGCGCGAGGAAATCCGCGATATCGTCAACGATATCATCACCATCAAGAATTTCGCGATGTCGATCTCCGAGCAGGAAGAGCTGCTCGACGACATCTGCAACGACGTACTCGGATACGGCCCGCTGGAGCCGCTTTTGGCGCGCGACGACATCGCCGACATCATGGTCAACGGGTCCGGCCGCACCTTCATCGAAGTGGGCGGCAAGACGCTGGAATCGGAAGTGCGGTTCCGCGACAATGCGCAGCTGCTGTCGATCTGCCAGCGCATCGTCAGCCAGGTCGGTCGCCGCGTCGATGAATCGAGCCCGATCTGCGACGCCCGTCTCCCCGATGGCTCGCGCGTCAACGTCATCGCGCCGCCGCTGGCCATCGATGGACCAGCTCTCACAATTCGTAAGTTCAAGAAGGACAAGCTGACGCTGGATCAGCTCGTCAAGTTTGGCGCGATCACGCCGGAAGGCGCGACGCTGTTGCAGATCATCGGCCGCGTCCGCTGCAACATCGTGATCTCGGGCGGTACCGGCTCTGGCAAGACGACGCTGCTGAACTGCCTGACCAACTATATCGACCGAGACGAACGCGTCATCACCTGCGAAGACACCGCCGAACTGCAGCTGCAGCAGCCGCACGTGGTGCGCCTCGAAACCCGCCCGCCGAATATCGAAGGCGAAGGCGAGATCACCATGCGCGATCTCGTCAAGAACTGCCTGCGTATGCGCCCCGAACGCATCATCGTCGGCGAAGTGCGCGGACCCGAGGTGTTCGACCTGTTGCAGGCGATGAACACGGGTCACGACGGCTCGATGGGCACGATCCACGCCAACTCGCCACGCGAATGCCTGAGCCGTATCGAATCGATGATCGCCATGGGGGGCTTCACGCTGCCGGCAAAGACGGTGCGCGAGATCATCTCCAGCTCGGTCGATATCGTCGTGCAGGCCGCCCGTCTTCGCGATGGTTCGCGCCGGATCACCCAGATCACCGAGGTGATGGGGATGGAAGGCGACGTGATCATCACCCAGGACCTCATGCGTTACGAGATCGAGGGCGAGGATGCCTCCGGACGGCTGATAGGCCGCCACAAGTCGACCGGTATCGGCAAGCCGCATTTCTGGGACCGTGCTCGCTACTACAACGAGGAAAAACGCCTCGCCGCGGCGCTCGACGAAATGGAAGAAAAGTCGAAGGATTAAGCAGATGTTCGGTCTCGATCCCATCGTTCTGGCCATTGTCGCGCTGGCAGCCGTCTCCGCCGGCGCGGTGTGCTACGGCTTCCTGTTTTCGCGGATGGAGACCGACAAGAAGGCCGCAAGCCGGGTAAGCCGCGTGGCAGCTGCCGAGGCCGACAAGTCGAATGTAAAGGCGGCACGCGACCGGGTGCAGGAAATGTCCAAGCGTCGAAAATCGATGCAGGACAACCTCAAGGACCTGGAAAAGCGGCAACAGGAAAACGCCAAGAAGAAGCTGACACTGAAATCGCGCCTGACGCAGGCTGGGCTGTCGATCACGCCCGGCCGCTTCTACATGTTCAGCGCCATACTCGGCTTCGTTTTGATGACGCTCGCGTTCCTGCTGGGCGCGCCGGTGATGGTGGTTTTCGGCTTGCCCATCGTTGCCGGCTTGGGCTTGCCACGCTGGATCCTGGGCTTCCTGATCAAGCGTCGGCAGAACAAGTTTCTCACCGAATTTCCGAACGCGCTCGACGTCATCGTGCGCTCGATCAAATCCGGCCTACCGCTCAACGATGCCATCCGGCTGATTGCCAACGAGGGCAAGGAGCCGGTCAAGGGCGAATTCCGGCGCGTGGTGGAATCGCAGCAGATCGGCCTCAGCGTGCCGGACGCATGCTCGCGGATGACCAACCACATGCCGCTGCAGGAGGTGAACTTCTTCGCGATCGTCATCGCCATCCAGTCGCAGGCCGGCGGCAATCTTTCGGAAGCGATCGGCAATCTCGCCAAGGTTCTGCGCGAACGCAAGAAAATGAAGGCCAAGGTGCAGGCGCTGTCGATGGAAGCCAAGGCCTCGGCGGTGATCATCGGCGCCCTGCCCTTCATCGTGGCCACGCTCGTCTATCTCACCTCACCCGCCTACATGCTGATCCTGTTCACGGATCCGCGCGGCCACCTGATCATGGGCGCCTCGGCGATCTGGATGTCGATCGGCATCTTCGTCATGCGCAACATGGTCAGCTTCGATATCTAGCGGAGGAAATGCGATGTCATCCGATCTCGCCAGTTCACTGACCGATCCCTCGATGCTGATTGCCGTGCTGGTGGCGCTGGCGGTGTTCGCCACACTTTACACGGTTGCCGTGCCGTTCTTCGAGCGCGGCGATCTCAACAAGCGGATGAAAGCCGTATCGACCGAGCGCGAACAGATGCGCGCCCGCGAACGCGCCCGCATGAACGCCGAATCGACGGGCAGCAAGGCCTCGCTGCGCAACCAGAACAACCGCTCCGTTCGCCAGATCGTCGAGCGTTTCAATCTGCGCGAGGCGCTGGTCGACGAAAATACGGTCAACAAGCTGCGGGCTGCCGGATACCGGTCCGAAAACGCGCTCAACATGTTTCTCGTGGCGCGTTTCCTGCTGCCGTTCGGCTTCTTCGCGCTGGCGCTGTTCTGGGTCTTCGGCCTCGACCACCTCGTCGACAAGCCGACGCCGATCCGCTTCCTTCTCACGCTGTTCGTGGCGTACGCCGGCTTCTACGCGCCTAATATCTTCATCTCCAACCGGATGGGCAAACGGCAGCATTCGATCAAGCGAGCGTGGCCGGATGCACTGGACCTGATGCTGATCTGCGTGGAATCCGGTATCTCCATCGAAGCGGCAATGCGCCGCGTATCGGAAGAACTGGGCGAGGCCTCACCGCCGCTGGCCGAAGAGATGGTGCTGACGACGGCCGAGCTCTCCTTCCTGCCCGATCGCCGCATAGCGCTGGAAAACCTCGGCACGCGCACGCAGCTACCGATCGTGCAGTCGGTCGTGCAGGCCCTGATGCAGGCCGACCGCTACGGCACGCCGATCTCGCAGGCATTGCGCGTTCTGGCCCAGGAAGGCCGTGACGAGCGGATGAACGAGGCGGAAAAGAAGGCGGCGGCGCTACCTCCGAAGCTGACCGTGCCGATGATCCTGTTCTTCCTGCCGGTGCTGATCGCCGTCATTCTCGGCCCGGCCGGCATCCAGGTCTCCGACCGCTTCTAAGAACGACATCGGCCTCGGATTGTCGGTCGCTGCGGTGGCCTGCTTTTTATGGACGTCAGCACAAAAGCATGGGAGAAACGGAGAAATCCCCTCTATCCCTGCGGAGCCGGCCATGTCTTCTCTCAGCGTCTTCCTCAGCATTGCCGCAGCGCTGTCGATCGGCGCCATGAGCCCGGGTCCGAGCTTCGTGATGGTCTCACGGATCGCCGTGTCGCGCTCGCGCATCGATGGACTTGCGGCGGCGCTCGGCATGGGGCTGGGCGGCGTGGTGTTCAGTATCCTGGCGCTGGCCGGGTTGACGGCGCTGCTGTCGCAGTTCGAATGGCTTTACCTGGCGCTGAAGGTCGCGGGTGGCATCTACCTGATCTATATCGCCTTCAGAATCTGGCGTGGCGCCAGTGATCCGCTCGATATGGGGGAGACCGCATTGGGCACGCGCGCCGTCGGCCGCAGCTTCATGAGCGCGTTCCTCACCCAGATCAGCAATCCGAAAACCATTGTCGTCTATGCCAGCATCTTTGCGGCGCTGCTACCGCAGAGCATTCCGATCGGGCTGATCGTCGCCATCCCGATCGGCGTCTTTGCCGTGGAGGCGGGGTGGTACACGATCGTTGCCTACGCTTTCTCGGCGCGGCATCCGCGACGCGTCTATCTCTCGGCGAAGGCGTGGATCGACAGGTTGGCGGGCACCGTGATGGCTGGCCTTGGCCTGCAGCTCGTCATTTCCGGCCTGCGGGGCCGGTGACGATCAGGTTCTAGTTGGCGGTCTTGTCGGCGTTGCCGACATCCTTGGCGGCCAGCTTCTGCCAAGAGTTCTGCTGCGACATCATCGAGCGGATGTAAGCGACATTAGCGTCGGCTTGCCGCGGCGAGAGCTCGCGGCGGGCGATCTGCTCGGCTTCCGGGAAACGACCCTGCAGACCGACGACGAGCGCGAGATTCTGACGGACGCGGCTATCGGCGCCCGGCTGGCCGGCCGCCTGGCGCAGATAGGTTTCGGCGGTTCTGAGATCGCCTGTCAGCACGTAGGACATGCCGAGATTGGAGAGGATCGACGGTTCACCCGGCTGCAGGTCGAGCGCGTCGCGGTAGCGCTGGCGGGCCTCTGCAGAGCGGCCGAGCTGATCGAGGATGGCGCCTTGAGCTGAGACCAGTTTCCAGTCGGGGCGGTCGGCGGTCTGCGCGCGGCCGATGGTGTCGAGCGCCTGCTGCAGCTGGCCGGCGGCGGCCTGCGCCTTGCCGTAGGCGGCGAGCACGCTGCGATCGTTCGGATTGGCGATCGCCACCTGCTGCATGACGGCGAGCGCCTGCGCGTCCCTGCCCTGCATGCGCAGCAGATTGGCGTAGTTGACGCCGTTTGCTGCATCGCGCGGGTTCTTCTCGTAGGCCTGGCCGACGCGCTCGGTGGCGGAGCGGACTTCCTGGTCGTTCATCGTCTCGACCGGCTTGTTCAGCGCGACCGGGATCGAGCCCGTGGTCATCTTGTCCTTGGTGGTGTTGCAGCCGGCCAGCGTCAATGCCACCAGCGCGATCGCGGAGCACTGGAGAAGGCGTGTCGATAGGGGTGTCTTGACCAAAGCAGGCATGGCGCGTTCCTGAAATCCGAAATCGGCGCCTGACCTAGAAGCGGAACAGGGAAAGGCTTTGACGCAATCTTCACTCAAGCAATAGTCTGTTAACCCTAACAGACCGTTAAAATGCGATTCCCGGACGCCCCCGAAGGATAGACAATGCCCCCGTTCCAGTTCATCGAGAGACCGACGCCCTTCAACAGCAAGGGCGGTTCGACCCTGCCGATCTTCGCCGTCACGCCCGCCCATATCGAGACCGGGACGATCGATCCGATCGCCTTAGACTGGGCTAAAAAGGCCGGATACAAGGCCGAGAGCGGCTCCCTGCTGCTGATCCCGACTGCCGAAGGCCATCTCGGCGGCGCACTGTTCGGCCTCGGGAGCAACCCCTCGGAACAGCCCTATATCACCGGCAAGCTGGCGCGTTCTCTGCCGGCCGGCGACTGGCATATCGAGACGGCACCGCTGACGGCCAACCGGCTGGCGCTCGGCTTCGGCCTCGGCAGCTATCGATTCGACCGCTACAAATCCGAAAAGCAGCCGGCCGGCACGCTGATGATCCCCAGGGATGCCGATGCCGCCGATATCAAGCGGCAGCTGGCCGGCGTATTCCTTGCCCGCGACCTGATCAACACGCCCACCAACGACATGGGACCGAACGAGCTGGAAGCGGCGTTCCGGGGGCTCGCCGCGCACTACAAGGCCGAGCTCTCGGTGATTTCCGGCGACGACCTCAAGCATAATTTCCCGCTGATCCACACGGTCGGCCGCGCCAGCGCCGATGCGCCGCGGCTGCTCGACCTGCGCTGGGGCAAGAAGGGCCACCGCAAGATCACGCTGGTCGGCAAGGGCGTATGCTTCGACACCGGCGGCCTCGACATCAAGCCGGCCTCCTCGATGCTGCTGATGAAGAAGGATATGGGGGGTGCTGCCAATGTCATGGGCCTGGCGCTGATGATCATGGACGCCAAGCTGAAGGTGGATCTGCGCGTTCTGATCCCCGTGGTCGAGAACTCGATCTCGTCGAACGCCTTCCGTCCGGGCGATATCTACAAGAGCCGCAAGGGCCTGACCGTCCAGATCGACAATACCGACGCCGAGGGCCGGCTGATCCTGGCCGACGCGCTCGCCTATGCCGACGAGGAAGAGCCCGATCTGATGATCGATATGGCGACACTGACGGGCGCCGCGCGCGTGGCGCTCGGCCCGGACCTGCCGCCGTTCTTCACCGACGACACGGAACTGGCGCAGGACCTGATGGAATCGAGCCTGGAGACCGACGATCCGCTTTGGCGGCTGCCGCTCTATGCCGGCTACGAGAAGGACATCCGCGCCAAATTCGCCGACATCACCAATGCGCCTGCCGGCGGCATGGCGGGCGCGATCACCGCGGCACTGTTCCTCAAGCGCTTCGTCAGCAAGGCGAAGAGCTGGGCGCATTTCGACATTTACGGCTGGGCGCCGTCGGAACGGCCGCATTCGCCCGGCGGCGGCGAGGCGCAGGCGATCCGGGCGCTCTATCACCACATCCGCGAGAGCGTGCGCTAAAGCAACGCCCGAGAAAAGTGTGAAGCGGTTTTCCGTCCGGCGTTGCGTAAACAAGGAAAGCCCGATCGTTAAAATTTTATTCACCCTGTGGGGCGGCATATCTGCCGCCCCATTGCGTTGCGCGCGTGCCTGCCGGAAAATGAAACGCAGGCGTAACGAATGCAGGAGGGGCCGTGCCGATCGAATTGACCGCGTCGCAGGCGCTGGGGCTCTGGCATGGGGTTTCGCTCGACCAGGTTCGCCACGACGACCGCGATTTGACATTGCGCCAGATGGCGATCCTGCTGCATATCTATCTCGTGCCGCCGCCGCATACCGTGCGAGGGCTGGCGGCCGAACTCAACGTGACCAAGCCGGTGATCACCCGGGCGCTCGACACGATGGGCGAGATGGGGCTGGTGGACCGGGTGCGCGACGCGAGCGACCGGCGCAACGTGCTGATCAAGCGCACCGTCGGCGGCGCGCTCTATCTGGAAAAACTCGGCGACCGCGTGCGCGAGCAGGGTCGCAAACTGTAATGCGAGGACGATGACATGACCCTGCCCGACCGCCGCCTGAACGCCTACCGGGCCGATCTCGCCGAACGCGGGTTGGAGGGACAGGTCGAGGCCCCGCGCTTCGTCGTTGGTACGCCGGCGCGGATCGTGGTGCCGGTTATCGGGCTGAAGCCGAAGCCGGATGCGGCGTCGGGGATCGATACCGAGCTGCTCTACGGCGAAGAGGTCACCGTGTTCGACAGGGCTGACGGCTGGTGCTGGGTGAAGGCGGTACTGGACGGCTATGTCGGGTATCTGCCGGAAGAGGCGATCGGCAATGCCGCGGCTGAACCGACCCATATCGTCACCGTGCAGCGCACCTTCCTCTACCGCGAGCCGGAACTGCGCAAACCTTACAACCAGATCCTCTCCATGGGTAGCCGGGTAAGGATTGCGGGCGCGGCCGAGGCGCGCGGCAACCACTATGCTGTTCTGGAGGACGGCACGGCGATCTTCGCCAAGCATGTGCAGCCGATCGGCGCGCTCGATGGCGCCGACTATGTCGATATCGCCGCTTGTTTTCTGGAGACACCCTATCTGTGGGGCGGGCGTTCGGGACTGGGTATCGACTGCTCCGGGCTGGTGCAGCTTTCCATGCTGATGACCGGCCGCAGCGCACCGCGCGACACCGACATGCAGGCGGCAGGCCTCGGCGAGCCGATCGACCGCAACGATCTCCGGCGCGGCGACCTGGTTTTCTGGAAGGGGCATGTGGCCGTGATGGAAGACGAAGAGACGATCATCCATGCGACCGGCCACACGATGACTGTCGTGCGCGAGAATTTCGAAGAGGCGGTGCAGCGCATCGGCTGGCTCTACGAGCAGCCGAACGGCTATCGCCGTCCGATCAGCTGACGGGCAGCTTTACCGGAGGTTTGGGCCATGCGGTGACGCCGCCGGACCATGTCTCGAAGGCCTTCGACATCTTGAGGACGCGCATGTCGTCGAAGCGCGGGCCGACGATCTGCAGGCCGATCGGCATGCCGGAGCGCGAGAAGCCGCAATTGATCGACGAGGCCGGCTGCTCCGACATGTTCCAGGGAACGGTGAACCCGATGTGCTCGAAGGGCTTTGCCGGATCGTTGGTCGGCGAGGCCCATTCGGCGGGGTAGGAAACGATCGGGTTCGTCGGCGACAGCACGGCATCGACGCCTTCGAACAAGGTGCCGCAGGTCTTGCGCATCTCGATCGTCTGGTTGAAGCCCCTGACGGCATCGACGCCGGTGACATCGGCGCCGCCCTTGGCCCAGCTATGGATATAGGGAAGGATGCTCTCTCGCCGCTCCTCGCTCAGCCCCTCGATATCGCCCCAGAAGCGGGCGCGCCAGAAATTGTCGAGACCATCGAGCATGGTGCGCGACAGCACCGGGCCGACCGGGACGACGGTGGCGCCGGCCTTCTCGAAGTGCTTCGCCGCCTCCAGCACCGCCGCCTTGACCTCATCCTCGGCATCGAGACCGCAGCCGGCGTCGAGCATCAGGCCGATGCGCATGCCTGATACGTCGATGTCGAGATCGGTCCAGTCGAAATCATTGGGCGGCAGGCTGGTGCCGTCGCGCCAGTCGGGCCGTGAGAGCGTGGCCATGGCGAGCGCCGCATCCTCGACGGTGCGGGTCATCGGCCCGGCGCAGCGGCCGACGTAATAGGGATCGACCGGGATGCGGCCGTTGCTGGGCTTGAAGCCGAAAATGCCGGTCCAGCCGGCGGGCAGCCGCACCGAGCCGCCGATGTCGGTGCCGATGTGCAGTGGGCCATAGCCGGCGGCGGCAGCGGCCGAGGCGCCAGCGCTGGAGCCGCCGGGGTTCTGGGTGATGTCCCACGGGTTGCGGCTGAGCTTGTGGAAGCTTGAGAGGCCCGACGAGAGCATGCCGTAATCCGGGCACGTGGTCTTGGCGAAGATGACGGCGCCATCCTCGCGCATGCGGGCGGCGATGGGAGCATCCTCGAGGGCGGGTTTGAGCTCGACGGCCTTCGTGCCGAGCGGCACCGGCTGGCCCTTGGTGGCGATCAGTTCCTTCAGCGTTACCGGGATGCCGTCAAGCGGGCCAAGCGTTTCGCCCCGCGCCCAACGTTCCGTGGAGGCCTTTGCCTGGGATCGGGCGGCATCGGGATCATAGAGATACAGGGCCGCGATGTGAGGTTCCCATGCGGCGATATGCGGTTCGAGCGCCAGCCAGTATTCCAGCGGAGACAGGCTCTTGTCGGCAAAGCGCCGTTTCAGCTCACGGATACTCAGGTCGATCTCGGTCATGGCATGGTCTTTCAAAATGTCTTCGTCAAAATCATCGGATCGTCGAATTCAGCGGCTGGCCTCGCGCGGATCGAGCAGGTCGCGCAGGCCGTCGCCGAGCATGTTGAAGCCGAAGACGGTCAGCGCGATGGCAAGGCCGGGCACGATGGCGAGCCAGGGGGCAAGGGCGAGATAGGTCTGCGCGTCGGCCAGCATCCGGCCCCATGTCGGGGCGGGCGGCGCGAGGCCGAGGCCAAGGAAGCTGAGGCCGGCTTCGGTCAGAACCGCGAGGCCGAGCTGGATCGTCGCCTGGACGATGATGCCGCTCATGATATTCGGCAACACGTGCCTGACGGAGATCGTGAACCGGGTGTTGCCGAGCGCGCGGGCGGCGAGCACGTAGTCGCGGCTCCAGGCCTGCAGGGCACTTGCCAGCGTGACGCGGGCGAAGACCGGGATCATGAAGGTGGCGATGGCGATGATCGCCGTCAGCCGGCCGGGGCCGAGGAAGGCGCCGAGCATCATCGCCGACAGGATCGGCGGCAAAGCGAAGATGACATCGCAGACCCGCATCAGCAGGCTTTCGAACACGCCGCGAAAGGCGGCGGCCGAAATGCCCGCGATCGAGCCCAGCGTGCCGCCGATGGCAACGGCGACGATGGCGATCGACAGCGAATTCCAGCAGCCGACCATCAGCATTGACAGCACGTCACGGCCGAACTGATCGGTGCCGAGCAGGCCAAAAGACAAGGGTGGCTGCAGCTTGTGGATGATCTGCATCTTGGCAGGCGGCAGCGGCGTCCAGACCAGTGATAGGAGGGCTATGGCGACCAGGAGCCCTACCACGGCGGCGCCGACGACGAGGTTCATGCGCTTAGAGAGCCGCATGCGGCGGCGACGGACGGCGATCTCGGCGGATACCACGGGCGCCATCTCACATCCCCTTTCGCAGGCGCGGATCGATCGCCAGATAGGAGAGATCGACGATGAAATTCATGACGATGACAAGCGTCGCGAAGAACAGCACGACATCCTGCATGACGACGATGTCGCGCTGCGACAGCGCCTGAAAGGCCAGTCGGCCGAGCCCCGGCAGGTTGAAGACATTCTCGACCAGAACAGCGCCGGCGACCAGGAAGGTGAACTGCAGGCCGAGGATGGTGAGGATCGGGATCATCGCATTGGGAACCGAATGGCGCCACAGCACTCGGCGCGCCGACAGGCCCTTGGCCCTGGCGGTGCGGGTGAAATCCTCGTGCATGGTATCAAGCACCGCCGAGCGGGTGACGCGGGTGAGCACGCCCGCCTGTGGCAGGGCCAGCGCCACCGATGGCATGATCAACGCCTTCAGCGACGGCCAGACGCCGGCGCTCCAGCCTGGAAAGCCACCTGCCGGCATGATGCCGAGGGTGGTCGAAAACAGGATGATCAGCAGCAAGGCCACCCAGAAGGCCGGGACCGCGATACTGACCTGCGAGAAGACCGAGGCTGCGGCATCGATGACGCCGCCGCGCCTCGACGCGGCGAGCACGCCGAGCGGGATGGCGATGGCGACGGAGAGCGCGATGGCCATCAGCGCCAGCGGCAGGGTGACGGCGAGCCGCTCGAGAATGAGGCCGGCGACGGGAACGCCGTAGGTGTAGGACTGGCCGAGATCACCACGGAACACGCCGGCCAGCCATGCGAGGTAGCGCAGCAGCAGCGGCTGGTCGAGACCGAGCTCATGGCGCAGCGCTGCCAGCGTTTCCGGCGCGGCGGAGGTGCCGAGCATGATCGAGGCCGGGTCGCCCGGCAGCAGGTCCATGACGGCGAAGATCAGCAGCGAGACAACGAGAAGCGTGAGGGCGAGGCCGGCGATGCGGCGCGGCAGGAGGGCGATCATGTCGCGGGCCGGGGGGTGGCGGTGTGCTTCGCGGGTGCGGTGTGTTGCGCGATTGTCGATGAGTTTGCGTGCGTGGAACCCCCCTCTGCCCTGCCGGGCATCTCCCCCACAAGGGGGGAGATCGACTCGCGGTGAGGCTTTCGCAGAATGTTGAGGTTGGAACGAGCGGCCACGCCCAGCCGATCTCCCCACCTGTGGGGGAGATGCCCGGCAGGGCAGAGGGGGGTAATGCTGGCGTGACGGCGGCGCTTGGCGCTAGCCGCGAATGCAGTGTCCAGCCGGAAGGGCATCTCTTGCACCCAAGGACTTGGGTGCGCTGGATTCCTGTGACAAGCACAGGAATCAGGGAGTTCGCAGGGGTGGCGGCAGGCCGCTACCGAGGCTGCGGCCAATGGCTGACGTCCGGTGGCTGACGTCTCAACGCTGGCATTGGTACGCGAACCTCCACCAGCGCCCTCATTCCTGTGATTGTCACAGGAATCCAGCCACGGCGCGTCCGCGCCGTGAGCAGACCAGCCCGGCACAACGACGTCGGCCCCGCCAGCAACCGTGCGCTTGCTCAATGTCGGCATACGAGCCACCAGCCCTCAATCCTCCCAGGACACATTCGACAGAACATTCGACGGAATCGGCTCGTTTTCCCACAGGCCCTTCAGCTTCTTGTCCCACACACCGAGCTTCGGCATGACGAACAGGAACAGCGCCGGTACGTCCTCGGCCAGAATCGTCTGCGCCTCGCCATAGATCTTCGCCTGCGCCGCGGGATCGGCGGTTTCCTGGACCTTCTTCAGGAGGTCGTTGAAGGCGGGGTTCTTGTAGTTGAAGTAGTAGGGATCGCGGGTGTAGATATCGATGTCCATCGGCTCGGCGTGGGCGACGATGGTCATTTCGAAGGCGCGGTCCTTCATCACGTCCTGCACCCACTTGGCGGGGAATTCGGTGGGTTCGATGTTCATCGTCACGCCGATCTCGGCCAGCATCGCCTGCATCACCTGAGCGCTGCGCGGCGCATAGGCCATCTGCGGCGACTTGATGGTGAAGGTGAAGCCGTTGGGATATCCGGCTTCGGCCAGCAGCGCCTTGGCCTTTTCCGGATCGTAGGCAAGCTTGCCCGTCAGGTCGACATAGCCGGGATCGTTCGGGGTGTAGTGGCTGCCGATCGGGGTGCCGAGGCCGGACCAGGCGCCGTCGATGACCGTCTTGCGGTCGATCGCCATCATCAGGGCCTGGCGCACGCGCTTGTCGTCGAACGGCTTGACGGCATTGTTCATGCCGGCGACGACCTTGAGCTCGGTGTTACCGATTTTGGTGATCAGGCGCGCGTCACCGTCGAACGAGGTCATCAGCTCGGGCGCGGCGAATTCGGGTATGGCGTCGACGTCGCCGGACTTCAGCGCGGCGGCCTGGGCCTGCGGATCGGCGATGAAGCGGAAGGTGACCTTGTCGAGCTTTGCCGCAGCGGCCTTGTTCCAATAGTCGGCATTCTTCTCGAGCTCGACCTTGTCGCCCTTGGCCCAGCTGACGAACTTGAACGGGCCGGTGCCGACAGGCTTGGTCTTGTCATCGGCGGTGGAATTCGGCGCCACCATGACGGAGGCCGGCCATCCCAGCCAATACAACAGGCTGCCGGTCTGGGCGGAGAGATGCAGCACCAGCGTTTCGGCGTCGGGCGTATCGATCGAGGCAATGGAGGCGAAGAAGCGCTTCTGCGGGTTGACGGAATCCTTGCCGCGGGCGCGGTCGAGCGCGAACTTGGCGGAGGCCGAATCGAACGTCTGGCCGTCGTGGAATTTCACACCCGGCTGTAGCTTGAACGTATAGGTCAGGCCATCGGCGGAGACTTCCCAGCTCTTGGCCAGTTGCGGCTGAACCTTGCCTGACTCGTCGATCGTGACAAGGCCTTCGAAGACGTTTTGCCAGGTGACCTGGCCGATGGCGACGGGGGCGGCGACCGTGGGGTCGAGGCCGGTGGGCTCGATGGTCATGCCGAGATTGAGCGTGGTCTTTGCGGCCTCAGCCGGCGTCAGGCTCAGCATCACCAGGCCGGCCGAGACGGCGGCTCCCAGCGAAAGACGGCGAACGAGACGCACCGAGGGCGCGAGCGGAAGCTTGATCATCATGTCCCCTGTCTGGCCGCCGCTTGCTGCAACTGGCCGATTGACGATAGAGTGTCATTGCCACCGTGCACACACAATGATGATTTTGTGTGCTCAGTGTAGCCGAAAGAGCTACACCGCAATTTGCTGCACGATGCAAGCCCAACTGCCCAACCGATGGCCAGCGCGCCGCCTAATCCGTTGCCATATCCGTGGTTGCCGCTGAGCGCTCTGGCTGCCCACCGGCCCGCTCGCGCATGAAACGCTCGATGAAGTCGAGCAGCTTGGTGGCGGCGAAGGATAGTTGGCGATCCGGCGCGACGCAGAGATCGACATGGGTGCGGATGGCGCTCTTCGCGGCCAGTGGCACGGCGCGGAGCTGGCCGGCCTCGATCTCGCGGCGCACCGTCAGCGCCGGCAGCAGCGTGGCGGCGGCGCCGCTCAGCACCAGCTCCTTCAGCATCTCCAGCGAGCTGGTAACGAAGACGGCTTCGAAATCGAGGCCGGCCTTTCCGAACAGCGCATCGAAGGCTTGGCGAAAGCCGAAGGACTGGTCGGGCAGCGCCAGTGGATAGTCGGCTATATCCTTGAGCGTGACATCCGGCTTGCCGGCGGCCGGGTGGCCGGGGGCGACAATCAGGTCGTAGGCGATTTCGGAGCGCAGGCGGACCTTGGTGCCCGATACCTGCGGCGCGAACAGCGTCACGGCGATATCGGCCTCGCCGCTGTTCACCGCCTCGACGGCCTGGCGGGCGCTCGATATCGTAACTTCGAAATGCAGCTTCGGATATCTGAGGCTGAATTCGGCCAGCGCCGGCGCCAGAAGGTTGGCGACGGTAGCGCCATTGGCGTGGATGGCGACGCGACCGGCCTGCAAGCCCTTCAGGTCCTCGATCAACTGGCCGACGTGATCGAGTTCGCGCAGCGTGCGGCCGGCGCGGGCGGCGAGCAGTTCGCCGGCGGCGGTGAGCTTGACGCCACGGGCGCTGCGCTCCACCAGCGGCGCGCCGAAATGATATTCGAGGTTCTCGATCTGGCGGCTGATCGCCGTCGGCGCGACGTTGAGGTTTTCCGCGGCCTGGCGCATGGAGCTGGTGCGGACCAGCTCGTCGAAATACATCAGGGCGCGTAGCTGCATGTCACCGTCTCCGCCGCAAAGGCCATTGTCGTTCTCTCTACGCGATCAGCAGCGATCGGGATAGCGGTCGCGCCATGCCGGCTGCGCACCCTCCACCGGCAGCGCCGTCGCCTCGTAGACGCCGCGGGCGATGGCGCGAGCCATGACAAGCGTGGCGAGGTGGCAGAGCTCAAGGAAATCGGGCACCCCGGCCAGCGGTTTCGTGCCCGTGGCGGCCGTGAAGATGGTGTCACCATCCAGCGGCAGGTGCGCCGGCAGCAGGGCACGGGCGAAGCCGTCATGGCCCCTGATCGCCAGCCGGTGGGCTTCGGCCTTGGTCAGAACAGCGTCGGTGACGATGGCGCCGATGGTGGTGGCGGTGGTGTTCATGCCCTTCAGGCGCATGGCGGTATCGCGCTCCGATATCCTGGATGGCAGGCCGAGGCCGCCGAACTCGGCATTGCGTTCGAAAGGCGCGGACCAGAAATGCGGCCCCTCGCCCACCGTGGCCGAGCCAAGCGCATTGACTGATACAATGGCTGCTATGGTGTGGCCCGCAGCCGTTCGCGCGCTGGCCGAGCCGAGGCCGCCCTTAACGGTGGCGGTGGTAGCGCCGGTGCCGGCGCCGACCGTGCCGAGCGCGAACCGGCCCTTCGATGCCGCCTGAAAGGCCGCGTAGATCGCGATAGGGCGATTGCAGGCCCCAGTCCTTGTCGCCGCCGTTGAGCAGGTCCATCAGAATTGCTTGCGGTACGATCGGCACCCGCTGGTTTCCAACCGGAAAGCCGCGGCCGGCGGCGCGCAGACCGGCCTGGACGCCACCCGCCGCGTCGAGCCCGAAGGCCGAGCCGCCCGAGAGAACGAAGGCATCGACTTCGGCCACCGTCATCGCCGGATCGAGCAGCGCCGTGTCGCGGCCGCCGGGCGCACCGCCCAGCACCACGCCGGACGCGACGGCAGGCTCGTCGAAGACAATGGCCGTGACACCGGAACCGAGCTTCAGATCGGTGGCATGGCCGACGGAGACGCCGTCGATATCGGTGAGCAGGTTGAGCAAGTGCCGCGTCCTTCGATTGATCCGTGATGTGTTCGGAGCGAGCGATAGGAGCGCAAGCATACGCAAAAAACAAGACCGGCCCCGCTTATGGCGGGACCGGTCAGATATCCTCTTGAAACTTGTTGCCGGCGCGCTGAGGCCGGCATCGATCCGTGCCGTCAGGCATGGATGGGTTTTGGATGACGGCTGGTCATCAGGGCGTGGATCGCGTGTTTGACCTCGGCGGGCGAGCTGAAATGCTGCTCGTCGAGATCATGGACGTGATACTTCACGGCAATGAACTTCAGCCGGTTTTCATCCGGAATGACGATCCCAACCGGGATGCCTGCGTATTCGATTACTTCTTTTTTCATGCATAGAACTCCTGCCGCGCGGATTGCGTCGGCGATGGCGAATTGACTTGGTCTTTTCCGTTAAAGGGGGACGAAGGTCACATTCGACAGTTCGGGCGGGAGAGAGCGCCCGGACGGTCACTGCCAGGCATGCGACGCATCAGGAGCGTGGCAAGAATGTCAAAGTGGTTCATGTCTCATTCCTTTCTTCTGCGTCGTGCCTGTTTCGAAGGCTCCAGCGGACTGGAGCCGGTGATGAATGCCGTTTTTAGTCTATCTGATTTATAGACTATACATGGCAGAATACCGGAAACATATTCCTAAACGTGTCAAAATGTCGGCGATTGGGAAAAAATCATTCCGCCTCAACCGAATTCACTGGAAGACCTATAACAGGGCTTTGTGCATTTGGTGTGACGATACGGACCGTTCCGTCGCTCGATGCCAGAGATAGGGAGCGCGTCTGATTCCGGCAATGGGGCATTCGATTAAAACACGATCAGCCGCGAAATGACCGAAATGGTTAACGCGGCAGGGCCGCGTCACCAGCCTTCGGACAGCACCTTTTCAAGCATATCCGCGAAGAAATCGGCACTTTCGGCCGTCAGGCAGAGCGGCGGCTTGATCTTCAACACGTTGAGGTGATCGCCGGTCGGCTGCATGATCACGCCGAGGTCTAGCAGCCGCGTGCAGATCGCCGCCGTCTCCACTGTGGCGGGCTCCAGCGTTTCGCGGTCGCGGACGAACTCGACGCCGAGATAGAGACCCATGCCGTGGACTGCGCCGACGATCGGATGGTGATCCATCAGTGCGATCAGCCGGCTCTTCAGGTGATCGCCGACCTCGCGGGCGTTCTGCTGCAGCGCCTCGTCGGCCATGATGTCGAGCACAGTCGTGCCGACGACCGAACTGACCGGGCTGCCGCCGGCCGAGGAGAAGAAATAGCCTTCCTTCTCCAGCGAATCGGCAATCGCACGTGTTGTGATGACGGCGCCGAGCGGATGGCCGTTGCCCATGCCCTTGGCGATGGTGATGATATCAGGCACGACATGCTGCTGCTCGAAGCCCCAGAAGTGATGCCCGAGGCGGCCATAGCCGACCTGGACTTCGTCGGCGATGCAGACACCACCGCGCGCCCTGACCTGGCCGTAGACGGACGCGAGATAGCCGTCCGGAAGGGTGATGCCGCCGGCATTGCCGTAGACTGGCTCGGCGATGAAGCCGGCGAGGCGCTCGCCGCTGTTGTCGATCAGTTCGAGCGCGGCAAAGACGCTCTGCAGATAGTCGCCGGTCGAATCGGGTCCGCGGAATTCGCCACGATAGGTGTTGGGCGCGGCGACCGGGTGCACCCAGTCGGGCCGGGTCGACAGCGCCTGCGGATTGTCGGCGATCGAGGTGGATACCGCGTCGCTGGCGACGGACCAGCCGTGGTAGGCCTCGAGCAGGCTCAGCACATTGCGGGCGCCGGTGTTCGCCCAGGCAAGCCGCAGCGCCAGGTCGTTGGCCTCCGAGCCGGAGTTGACCAGAAACACCGTGTCGAGACCATCGGGCGCCAGCGCCGCCAGACGCTCGGAGAAATCGGCGACGGCGATATAGTGGAAGCGCGAATTGGTGTTCAGCCGCAGCCATTGCTCGCTGACGGCATCGGCGAGGCGCGGATGGCCGTGGCCGAGGATCGTGACGTTGTTGACCATGTCGAGATAGGCGCGGCCCTCGACATCGAACATGTGCTCCTTCCAGCCGCGCTCGATCTGCGGCGGATCGGCATAATAGTGCTTCTGGGGTGCCGCGAAATGAGCGTTGCGCACGCTGAGGATTTCCGGCGACATCGGCTTCGGCGCCTCGACGCCGGCACCGAGAAGCGCTGAAGGAGACGGGCAGATCGCCGACCAGGCGAAGACCTGCGACGGCGCGGAGAACAACGGCGGCTCGGCGCCCTTCAGCGTCGAAAGCTGCACGCGCAGTCCGCCGAGCGACCCGGCCTCGCCGGAGACGGCGCCGATCTGCTGGCCGGCTTCGAGCTCGGCACCGTCCTCCACCGATGGATCGAGGCCGTCGAGATGCAGGCTGACGGCTTCGCCGGCCAGCACCAGATGATGGTTATGCCAGGTGATTCGTCCGGCGAAGGGGGCTGTGATGGCGCTTTGCGCGGGAAGGCAGATATCGGCGTGCAGCGCGTAGGTGGCGGATGGCCGGGCACTGCGCAGGCCCGAACGCGACAGGCGATATTCGCCGTAGCGGGTGGCGGCGGCATCGGCTTCGGCCTCGGACGCCGCGCGGGCGAGCAGGCGCCAGTCCATATCACCCTGCGTCCAGTTGCCGGCGGCAAAATGCTGGCTTTCGACGCCGAGATCGACATAGAGCATCTTTTGAAGATCGAGATCGGGCAGCAGCGGGTGCCAGTCGGCCGTCGAGACGGGCGGCACCGCGATGCCTGCGGTTTTCAGGATCGCCATCTCCATCACGTCGAAGGGGACCGCGACTGCCGTGTCGAAGATGCGTTTTTCGAGCTCGAGATTGGCGCGGACGTAGTCGTTCCCGGGATCGATGGAGATCTGCTGCTCGCTGCTGGCCACCAGAATGACGGCTCGGGCGACGACCAGCGGCCAGAGCGCCCTGAGCTCCTCTTCCTTGAGCGGGTAGATCTCGTGATAGGCCTTGACGGCGGGCAGCACGAAGAAGGGATCGGCATCGGCCTGATGCAACAGCGAGGCACAGGCGACGGCGAGATCGCCGACCAGCCAGCCGCGGATGATATCGCCGAAATCGATGACTCCGTCGGGGATCAGGCGGCCATGCGCGTCGCGGCGGCTGACGACGTTGTCGCCGGTGACGTCATGGTGGACGGCCTGTAGCCGCAACGCCGGCGCGAAGGGCTGCACGCGGCGGACGGCGGCGACCATGTTCTTGGCAATGCGATCGCGGGCGGCGCTGTCTGTTATCGCCGAGAGAAGCTGCACGGCGACGGGGCCGGCGCGGCGCAGGTCCCATTGCAGCGTGCGGTCGAGGCCGGGGTGATCGAAATCGGCCAGCGATTTCGCCAGGTTGGCGCAGAGCGCGCCGAGCGCCGCCACCGATTGTTTCGGCAGAAAGGCCGGCTTCGACAGCCCCTCGCCTTCCAGATATTCGAGCAGGCGCACCTGAAAGGTCTGCTCTCGGATGCTGACGGCGACGATGTCCTGCCCGTCGGTGGAGGCGACGACGCGGGGCACGCGCGGGGCGCCCGGCATGTCGGTGAGATGGCGGATGGCGGCGTTCTGGGCTTCGAGTTCCAACGTCTCGTAGATCATGTGGCAGATCTTCAGGACGTATCGCTGCTCACCGGTATCGATGCGGTAGTTGCGGTCCTGCTGGCTGCCGAGTTCGGTGAGCGTGCCGGAGAGGCCATAGCGCGACAAGAGAATGTCGCCGGCCTCCGCAGCCGTCACGTCAGGACGCGGAAGCTCGAGACGCTGAGTGAGCGTTTCATCGGTCATGGCATTCCCCCACCGCACGATTCGATCCTGCACAATAAGCAGATAATCGACTGCTTGCTATCGACAAGCGGCAATCGCTTATCGTTCGAAGGAATTAGGCGGGATCAGCCTCAGCCCATCCGCTCCGAGGCATAGCTGCCGGGGCTGGCCGGGAAGACCACGGTGCGGTTGCCGTTCTGGAACACCCGGTGATGGATATGGGCGTGGATGGCGCGGGCCAGCACCTGGCTTTCGACATCGCGGCCGATCGAGACATAGTCGTCGGCGGACTGCGCATGGGTGATGCGGGCCGTGTCCTGCTCGATGATCGGGCCTTCGTCGAGATCGGCGGTGACGTAATGCGCCGTGGCGCCGATCAGCTTGACGCCACGCTCATAGGCCTGCTTGTAGGGGTTGGCGCCCTTGAACGAGGGCAGGAAGGAGTGGTGGATGTTGATGATCCGTCCCGACATCTTCTTGCACATCGCGTCCGACAGCACCTGCATGTAGCGGGCGAGCACGATCAGCTCGGTGCCGGAGCTTTCGACCAGCTGCATGATCTGCGCCTCGGCCTCGGGCTTGTTTTCCTTCGTCACCTTGATGTGATGGAAGGGAATGTCGTGATTGACCACCACTTTTTGATAGTCGAAATGGTTGGAGACGACGCCGACGATGTCGATCGGCAGCGCCCCGATCTTCCAGCGGTAGAGCAGGTCGTTGAGGCAGTGGCCGAAGCGCGAGACCATCAGCAGCACCTTCATGCGCTGGTCGCCATCATGGATCTCGGCAGTCATGGCGAATTTCTCGGAGATCGGCTTGAAGCCTTCG